>JAEEGJ010008186.1_pt1 | contig 29061 bp, 24 predicted proteins | sample 8958761 | NCBI WGS metagenome assembly JAEEGJ01 (sample SAMN16246546, study PRJNA631951) | gut metagenome | biome: gut microbiome; feature: rumen; material: RS-attached | host: Bos | place: Iran: Karaj | collected 2018-10
CTGTCGCAAGGCGATTATTTCACGAGCAAATATGGGGGCAGCGAGGCCAATGTGGCTGTGTCGCTGGCCACACTGGGCGACAATGTGCAATACGTCACCCGACTGCCCAACACGCCCGTGGGTCATGCAGGGGCTCAGAACCTGATGCAGCTGGGTGTGGACTGTCGCTATATACAATGGGGCGGACAGCGCATCGGCACATATTACATGGAACCGGCAGCTGGCATGCGCTCGGCGAAAGTTATCTACGACCGTGCCAACTCGGCCTGCTCGGAGATAGAGCCGGGCATGATACCCTGGCGAGAGATACTGAAAGATGCTGCCGTGCTGCATGTATCGGGCATCACGGCTGCCATCTCACAGAGTTCGGCAGATGCCACCTTCGAGGCACTCGACATAGCCGACGAGATGGGCGTCAAGATTGCCTTCGACATCAACTACCGTAAGAACTTGTGGCAGTATGGCGCAGATCCTCGCAAGACGCTGAAACGGATGCTCGCCCACTGCGACCTGATGTTTGGCGACGCTATCGAGTTTGAATGGATTTGTGAGCGCAAGCAACCGCCTTTCACGGCTATGGACTCTAGTTTCGAGATGCAGATGGACGAATATCGTGAATGGTTTGACGACTTGCATCGTGAGTTCCCTCGCTGCAGAAAATGGCTCATGGGCATGCGCAACATGGTGGCATCGAGCCATCATCTGCTCACGGCCCTGCTCTTCACCAGCGACAACGGCACAGACTATGAGCTGCTGAAGGCACCTATCTATGATATCAACGGGGTGGTAGACCCATCAGGGGTTGGCGATGCCTTTATGGGCGGACTGCTTCATGCCATCAACGCATTCCCTGATGATAACCAGCGTCAGTTGGAGTATTCACTGGCAGCATCAACACTCAAGAACACCATCCCAGGCGACTTCAATCTGGCTACAGATGAAGAGATACAAAGTCTGATTGACGATAAAACTGTAAAGATAAAGACCTATTTTTAAATAAAAGTATTAGAAAATTTGGCTACTTCATAACAATTTGTTACCTTTGCAGCCAATTATGATGTATTAACCCCCTCGTCGCACCTTCGAGCAAGGTGGGGATGGACTTCAAGAAGACGGTGGTGGACACCAAGCGTCCGGTTCTCGGGCAGGACTGGCATAGTTCATAGGGATAAGTTTAACTTTTAAAACCATTTGTAATTATGGCACAAATGAATTTTGGTGGCGTTATCGAAACCGTAGTCACCAGCAAAGAGTTCTCACTCGAGAAAGCACGTGAAGTATTGAAGGATGAAGTTATCGCCGTCATCGGCTATGGTGTGCAGGGCCCCGGACAGGCTTGCAACCTGCGCGACAACGGTTTTAACGTGATTGTCGGACAGCGTCAGGGCAAGACTTACGACAAGGCAGTGGCTGACGGCTGGGTGCCTGGCAAGACGCTCTTCTCTATCGAAGAGGCAGCAGAGAAGGGCACTATCCTGTGTATGTTGCTCTCGGATGCTGGTCAGATGCAGCAGTGGCCCACCATCAAGCAATATCTGAAGCCCGGCAAGACGCTGTACTACAGCCACGGATTCGCCATCAACTGGAGCGACCGCACGGGTGTGGTACCCCCGAAGGATGTCGACGTCATCATGGTGGCTCCTAAGGGTAGCGGCACCAGTCTGCGCACCATGTTCTGCGAGGGTCGCGGACTGAACTGCTCGTATGCCGTCTATCAGGATGCATCGGGCAAGGCTAAGGAGAAGACGCTGGCCTTCGGTATCGGTATCGGTGCCGGCTATCTGTTCGAGACAACCTTCCAGCGCGAGGCTACCTCAGACCTGACTGGTGAGCGCGGAAGCCTGATGGGTGCTATCCAGGGCCTGCTGCTGGCTCAGTATGAGGTGCTGCGTGAGAATGGTCATACTCCCTCGGAGGCTTTCAACGAGACTGTTGAGGAGCTGACTCAGAGCCTTGGCCCGCTCTTTGGTGCCAAGGGTATGGACTGGATGTATGCCAACTGCTCGACGACCGCTCAGCGCGGTGCGCTGGACTGGGCTCCCCGCTTCCACGATGCTATCAAGCCCGTTATGGAGTGGCTCTACTACTCGGTGAAGACTGGCAACGAGGCTCAGATCACTATCGATGCCAACTCGAAGCCCGACTATCGCGCCGGACTGGAGAAGGAACTGGAGGCTATGCGCAATCAGGAGATGTGGCGTGCCGGCGAGACCGTTCGCAAGCTGCGTCCCGAGTATCAGGAAGATTGAGCAAGACAGTTGATAATTGATAACTGATGCAGAACTTACAAGAACTGACCCGCCTCGTGTGCAGGATAGCCCGCGAGGCGGGTTCTTATATAAGAAAGGAGCGCGAGGGCTTCTCGACGGATAGGGTGGAGCGCAAACATGCCCACGACTATGTGTCGTATGTGGACAAAGGTTCCGAGGAGCGTATTGTGAAGGCTCTACGTGAGTTGTTGCCCGAGGCTGGGTTTATCACCGAGGAGGGTCTGGCTACTCATACGGACGAACAGTTGCTGTGGGTGGTCGACCCGCTGGACGGCACCACGAACTTTATTCATGGCTTTGCTCCCTATGCCGTATCGATAGCCCTGATTCGGGGGAAGGAGATCTTGCTGGGTGTGGTATATGAGATTTGTGCCGACGAATGCTTCTATGCCTGGCAGGGAGGCGGGGCCTTTATGGAAATGAGGAATGAGAAAGGAGAAATGAGGAATGAGGCTGGAGACGTGAGTAATGAGGATGGAGCCTCCGTTGTGCGTCAGATTCACGTGGGGCAAAGCCCCATCAGCGATGCCTTGCTGTGTTTGCAGTTGCCTTATAATAGCGATGCCTACAAGCCTGTCATCAAGCGGCTTATAGAGCGATTCTACGGCAATGTGGGAAGCATTCGTATGATTGGTTCGGCAGCGATGGCCTTGTGCTATGTAGCTGCAGGCAGATTGGACGGCTATGCGGAACGATACATTGGGCAGTGGGACTATATGGCCGGTGCCTTGATAGTCGAGGAGGCTGGGGGCCGTGTTTCCAATTATGACGGCGACGACTACTTCATGCAAGGCGACAGCGTGGTGGCCACCAATGGCGTGGTGCATGAGGACCTGATGAAAGCAATTCTTGAAAAATAGAGTGCTCACATCCCGATGCCTTCCTGAGTGGGAAAGGAATCAGTGGAGGGTTAGATAGCCATCGGACTGATACACTTGTTCCTCCTGTATTAAATGGGTGAGTGCGGCATTGACTTCCTCCGTCGGCAGTTGCAGACGGAGGATTTCTGTGATGTGATGAGGCTGGTGGTCAGTTAATAGGGATACTATCTGCTGGCGAGCCGACTGTTGCCCTTGGGGAGTGACGAGCGCACCCCGTTGTGCCAGACAGACATCACACTGGAGGCAGTCGTGAGCGTGTTGTTCACCGAAATACTCCAGCAGCATTCGCGAGCGGCAGGTGTCGGTGCTCTGTGCATAGTGTAGCATGGCCTGGATTCGCTGACGGTACTGTTCCAGGCGGTCTTCGTAGACGGTGCTCGACAGGTGAATGTGCTCTTTGTCCTCGCGCCGCTGCAAATAGCGAATGTAGGGCACCTGCTTGCGGGGGATGAAGCTGATGAGCTGGCGTTGGGAGAGATTTTTCAGTATGTCGTAGGTCTGGGACTGGGTCAATCCTGCCTGATGGGCTATATGAGACTCGTCGATATAGCCATAGTCTGCAAACAGTCCCCCATAGTTGCGCAATAGTGCAATGACGACGCGCTCTTCGTCGGGCGAAACATTTTGTAGGCGGTACAAGTCGTCGCGGCCCACGAGAAAACGCACGCGAGCCTGATTGTCGGCTTCTTCATCATAGTCAATGTAGCCGGCACGCTGCAAGAGCTGTAAGGCGGAGTGGACACGGATGGGGTAGTGGTGGAATCGCTGGCAGAACTCGTCCATATTGAATTCGTGACAGACTCCATAGCCGTCGCCGGTAGCTATCTGGTAATAATATGCCAGGTGTTCGTACACCTGTATGATATACTCGCGTGGTGGAAAGTTGTCGTCAATGCGCTTGGTCAGCTTGCCGTTGTCGCTGCTGTTGTATAGCAGGATGGCCTGAGCGGGTTGCCCGTCACGGCCGGCACGTCCGGCCTCCTGGAAGTAGGCTTCGATGGAGTCGGGACAGTCGTAGTGAACCACAAAGCGCACATCTGCTTTGTCGATGCCCATGCCAAAAGCATTGGTGGCAACCATGATGCGCACACGGTCGTGCTGCCAGTCGCGCTGCCGGCGGTCTTTGTCATCGTTGTCGAGACCGGCATGGTAAAAGGTAGCGCTCAGCCCTGCCTCCTTGAGGTGTTCAGCAATTTCGCGGGCATGTCGGCGGCTCCTTACATACACGATTGCTGAGCCAGTCTCTCCGTCAAGGATATGGATGAGCTCGTAATATTTATCGGGACAGTAGCGGACGAGGTATGCCAGATTCTTGCGCTCGAACGACATGCGAAAGACGTGGAAGGAGGATGAGGGGGGAAGGGTGGAGGGGGAAGCGAGCTTGTCGCAGATTTCTGCAACCACCTCGGGAGTAGCTGTCGCAGTGAGCGCCAGAACGGGGATGCCGGGCAGCTGATGCCGGATATTGGCAATCTCAAGATAGCTGGGACGGAAGTCATAGCCCCACTGCGAGATGCAGTGTGCCTCATCTACCGTGATGAACGAGATGCGCATGTGGCGCAGCTTGGTCTGGAAAAGCTGTGACGACAGCCGCTCGGGGGATACATAGAGCAGTTTGGTGCTGCCTAATATGCAATTTTCGAGCGTACGCAGGATGTCATCGTGCTGCATGCCGCTATAGATAGCAGCCGCGCGGATACCTATCTGGCGCAGATGGTGCACCTGATCTTTCATCAGTGCAATGAGCGGGGTGATGACAATACACACCCCCTCCATAGCCATTGCCGGTACCTGAAAGGTGATGCTCTTTCCGCCACCCGTTGGCATCAGTCCTAAGGTGTCGTGTCCCAGACAGATAGACTCGATGATGTCACGCTGGATGCCGCGAAAGTCATCGTAGCCCCAGTATTGCTTGAGAATCTCGTTGATGCTACTCATCCTCGCTGGGTCGGATGTCTTCTATCTGCAGCTGCACTTCGCCACGCTTATAGGTGTTCTCCTCGATAGTATAGACAATATCGAACGAGCGCTTGGACTTAATGTAGCGGGCTGCCGCACTCTGACCGAAGGCAATGCCGTTCATGACTACTGCCGACTTGGAGTCGACGAGTTCGAGCTTGATATGCTCCTGATGGCGGCCCACCACCTTCGAAGTGCCGTAGTCGTAGACGTTGCGGGTGAGGAACAGGGGCTTCTCGTTGGCAGGACCGTGAGGTGCCAGCTTCTTCAGCTCGCTAAGCAGTCGCTTGTTGATATGTTGGAAGTCGAGCTCCATGTCAATGTCGAGCGTCTGTTGGGTCTGTTCGGGCATGATATGGGTAGCCACGTACTCTTGGAAGCGACGCCTGAACTCGGGGATGTTTTCTTGTTTCAGGGTGAGGCCGACGGCATAGGTATGTCCGCCAAAGTTCTCGAGCAGGTCGCGGCACGACTTGATAGCCTCGTAAATGTCGAAGCCTGCAACGGAGCGCGCCGAGCCGGAAGCGATGCCGTTGATGATGGTGAGAACGACCGTAGGACGGAAATAAAGCTCCGTCAGTCGGGAAGCAACGATGCCAACCACGCCTTTCTTCCAGCCTTCGTCGTAGAGAACAATGCTCTGCATGTGTTGCTGGCTCTCCAGACGCTCGACAATCTCGTTGGCTTCTTCTGTCATCTGCTTGTCCACATCGCGGCGCTGGTCGTTGTACTGGTTGATGCGAGTTGCTTCCATCAGTGCCTTCTGAAGGTCTTTCTCAACCAGGAGGGTGACTGTTTCGGTGCCATTCTGCATGCGTCCGGAGGCATTGATGCGCGGACCGATTTTGAACATGATGTCACTCATGGTCAGCTCACGGTTGTTGAGCCCGCAAATCTCGATGATGGCTTTCAGCCCGACAGAAGGTGCCTGGTTGAGTTGCTTCAGACCGTGAAAGGCCAACGTGCGGTTCTCTCCGTCGATGGGTACTAAGTCGGCGGCTATGCTCAGTGCGCAGAAGTCGAGTAGGGGAATGAGTCGCGAGAAGGGGATGCCGTTGTTCTTGGCAAAAGCCTGCATGAATTTAAAGCCCACACCACAGCCGGAGAGGTGGTGGTAGGGATAGGTAGAGTCGGTACGCTTAGGGTTGAGGATGGCCACAGCGGGGGGCATCACTTCATCGGGCACGTGGTGGTCGCAGATGATGAAGTCGATGCCTCGCTCCTTGGCATACGTAATCTCATCGATTGCCTTGATACCGCAATCGAGCACAATAATTAGTTTTACACCTGCTTCCGCAGCATAGTCTATTCCCTTGATGCTGACACCATAGCCCTCCTCATAGCGGTCGGGGATATAGTATTCCATGTTAGAATAGAACTGCTGTAGAAACTTATACACCAGAGCTACTGCCGTACAACCGTCCACATCGTAGTCACCATACACCATGATACGCTCCTTGCGACCCATAGCGTCGTTCAGGCGATCTACAGCCAGGTCCATGTCGTTCATCAGAAACGGGTCTATCAGTTCATTGAGCATAGGGCGGAAAAACCGCTTTGCTGCGCTCTCTGTACGGATGCCACGCTGAATGAGCAGAGTGGCGAGTGTCGGACTCATGCCGATCTTCTCTGCCAGCTCCTTAGCCGCTTGCTGTTTCTCTGATGTAGGTGGTTCGTAATTCCATTTAAATTGCATTTATATTTGTTTTTTATTTTTTGTCGCTTTATGGGTATCTGCAGGCTTGCGCATACAATACGGCTCAAAGTTACAAATAAAAAACAAATAAACGGAATATTCTGCTAATTTTTAACAGATATTCCGTTTTTTATGGTAAAAATCGTAGTTTTTACTCGATGTAATCCATTTTTACGACAATGACACGTATGTTCTGGTCTTTTTTCTTGGTAGCCACTTTGGCAATGTGCCAGTCGGAGGGGAAGAAGATGACAAACTGTCCGGCACGGACATTGAAGAAATGGGTCTTCGAGGGGTCATAGGTGTAGCGCATGACATCCTTCTTCTCGTCATAGGGGACGCTGACGGTACTTGACTCATGGTCAAGCAGGGCAAAGCCCTCCGTACCGCGAACCACAAGCTGGAAGTCTATCTTGCGCTTATGGCTCTCGGTATTACGCTTCTCCAAGGGTTGGTTTTGCGAGTCCTCAACGCTGGCTACGAGCGTGGAGTTGGGGATGGGATGCTTGCCCTTGGGGATGGTTTCAAGGTCGGTGTCGCGCAACCATTGGAAGAGGGTTTCCCATTGCTTAGGGTTTTTCTTGTACTGCGAGTAGAACTCATTGACGTTAAGAGTCTTGTCGGGCTTTGCCTTGTTGAATCCGCAACGCCACTCCCCCTGCTTGAGCCACTGGCAGGCATCCTTGTCTGTTTGTGCACTGGCCGCTATAGCCAGTACAGCCAATACCATACATGTGACGAGTCTTTTCATCATTACAGTCCTAACTTCTTACGAATGTCCTTGGGAATGGCGTTCTTGTTGATCATGAAGTCCATTGTGTTGAGCACGATAAAGTTCTTGGTCATATACCAGATACCTTTATAATCACCGCTCTCGCCCCATGAGTTTTTCACCATGTAGTATTCCTTGCCGTTCTGGTCTTTGGCCACACCGTAGATAAGCATACCGTGGTCGTCGGTCAGCTCCCAGTTGTCGAAACGCTCCTGACGTAACTCCTGTGTGGGGACAATCTCGGGCACGGTGCAACCCAGAGAGTCGATGATGTCGCGCTTCTTGGCGGGTGTCATCTTCAGCCATTTGGCCATATCGCTGCCTTGCAGGCTCTGGGTCTTCTTGGCGTCGATGGCGTAGGCCAGTCCCTTACGGGTGAAGCCGTCTTCAGAGACGTCACCGCCCCAGGCAATCGTGTAACCCTGTTCAATGGCATGGTCGATGATGCGTTTCATCTCCTCGATGGGTACGTTGTAGCTCAGCGGATTGCGCCAGTTGTCTTGTACCTCAACGGCAAAACCCGTATAGAAGGGATGGTGAGTATAGCTGGTGATGCTCACGTAATCGTCGAAGTTGAGACCCAGTGAGGCGGCAAACGACTTTGGAGTATAGGTCTTTCCTTCATACGTGAAAGTCTCGGGACATTTGCCCAGATAAGCATCGAGTATGCCCTGCAGACCAACCTTCCACTGGCCGGAAATCTTCTTGGCCTTGCTCTTGGAGATGGCATCGACATAGGGCTCCAGCAGCGAGAAGAACTCATTGAAATTGTTCAGTGAGTCGCCATAGAGTGAACCTGGGAACGGCATTGCTCCCTCTGGACAAATGCCGTAGTGCTTCAGACAGTGAAGAGGGTCTTCTGCTGAGCCGCCTTGTGCAAACTGGCAGTCGCCATGCAGACGAACCACCTGAATGGCACGGTCCATGTAGGTCTTGTTGGCTACGAAACTCTCACAGAGGTCGTAGGTCTTGCCGGTCTTCTTCAGAATCTCGGCTTCGAAGAAGGAGAGTGTGGAGTAGTCCCAGCACGTACCGGAGCGGTTCTGGTCTTTGATGCTGGTGATAGGATTCTCCTTGATGACGGTGAACACGGGTTTGTTCTTGTTGACAGAGTCCTTCTTGCTCTCTGCCTGTGCACCAATGGCAAACGTGGCCACGAGTGCAAGTGTCAATATTTTCTTCATACTTGGTTATTGATTAGTTATTATTCATAAATTCTTCCAGTTCTGCAGGGTGGTAGGGTATGCGCTTGCTGCCCAGGAAACGGCATCCGTCCTTGGTAATCAGCACATCATCCTCGATACGTATGCCACCAAAGTCCTTGTAGGTCTCAAGTAAGTCGTAGTTGAGGAAGTCCTTGCAGTGTCCCTTGGACCGCCACTCGTCGATAAGTGCGGGGATAAAGTAGATGCCTGGCTCGTCAGTGACCACAAAGCCTTCCTCCAGACGCCGGCCCATGCGCAGGCAGTTGGTGCCGAACTGCTCCAGATTGGGGCGCGTCTCCTCGTCGAAGCCCACATAGATTTGCCCCAGTCCTTCCATATCGTGAACGTCCATGCCCATCATGTGGCCCAGTCCGTGAGGCAGGAACATGGCATGGGCACCGGCCTGAACAGCCTCGTCCATGTCACCCTTCATCAGCCCGAGTTCCTTCAGCCGTTCCGCCATCATCCGGCAAACGGCAAAGTGTACATCCATGTATTTCACACCAGGCTTGGCTACTTGTAGTACGTAGTCGTGGCAGGCTTCAACAATACTGTATATCTCGAGCTGCCGCTGTGTGAACTTGCCCGTGACAGGCATCGTGCGGGTGTGGTCTGAGCAATAGTCATCGAGCTCGCAACCCGCGTCACAGAGTGCCAGTCGTCCAGCCTCCAAGGGCCTCTCCGAAGGATTGCCGTGCATAATCTCGCCGTGTTGGGAGAAGATGGTTGCAAAACTGGTTCCCCCTGCCAACGAACGTGCAATACCATCCACCTGACCGCCAATAAACCGTTCCGTCACGCCCGGCTTGATGAGTAGCTGAGCGGTGGTGTGCATAGCATAGCCCACGTCACAAGCATGGTCAATCGCTTCGATTTCCTGCGCTTCTTTAGTTGAACGCATCTTTACAACTGCTTGAATCAGAGCTAATGACGCTGCTTCTTTTTGTTTTGACGGATGAATGCCCAGCAGATCCATAATCTGTATCTTCGTATCGTGGCGATATGGAGGCAGGAAGTGAATGGATTTACGATTGGACGATTTACTATTTACAATTTTCTGCAAATCGGCCGTCGGGGCAGTCTTGGCGACTCCGATCTCTGATGCCAGGTCGGCCACGGATGGCGTGAAACCCATCCAGACGATGTCTTCTACGTCGATATCGTCGCCCAGCAGCCATTCTTCGTCGTTGTCAATGTCAATGACTCCCACCAGCCCGTCGCGGTGCTGTCCGAAATAGTAGAGGAAGCAGGAGTCCTGTCGCATGGGGGCATAGGTGTTGGCAGGATAGTTGTATGGAGCCTCGTTGTTGCCGAAGAGTATGATGGTTCCCTTGCCTACCAGCCGTTTCAGTTCCGCCCTGCGACGGATATAAGTTTCTTTGTTGAACATAGTATTCTTTTGTTTTGTTAGCATTAAATGCTGCAAAATTACGAAATTATTGCCAATAATCCATTATCAGCACTCAATTATTATATTTTTTTATTTGCATCGCTTTAATTCCTCTCGCAGGAATGGAGGTGTGAAGCCTTTCTTGCTTTTAGCCACCTGTTCGGGCGTGCCTGTCGAGAGCACCGTGCCTCCGTTGCGGCCACCTTCCGGTCCCATGTCGATGATGTGGTCTGCCAGTTTGATGACATCCAAGTTGTGCTCAATGATGATGACCGTATTGCCTCGGTCCACCAGTTTCTGGAGTACGTCCATCAGGATGCGGATGTCCTCGAAGTGTAGTCCTGTAGTCGGTTCGTCCAGAATGTAGAGTGTCTTGCCCGTATCTTTCTTGGATAGTTCGGTAGCCAGTTTCACACGTTGGCTTTCGCCGCCTGAGAGCGTGGTTGAGGGCTGCCCCAGCTTGATATATCCCAGTCCGACATCTTGGATGGTCTTGATCTTGCGAAGTATGTCTGGCACATTCTCAAAGAATTCAATGGCCTGATTGATGGTCATATCCAGCACGTCGGCTATCGACTTGCCCTTGAAGCGTACTTCCAGGGTCTCGCGATTATATCGTTTACCGTGACATTCCTCACAGGGTACTTGTATGTCGGGCAGGAAGTTCATTTCTATCGTCTTGTAGCCGTTGCCTCCGCATGCCTCACAACGTCCGCCCTTGACATTGAACGAGAAGCGTCCGGGTTTGTAGCCGCGAATCTGTGCCTCGGGCAGGTTGACAAACAGTGAGCGGATGTCGCTGAACACCCCCGTATAGGTGGCGGGATTCGAACGGGGAGTGCGCCCGATAGGACTCTGGTCTACGTTCACCACCTTGTCTATATGTTCCAGTCCCTCTATCGAGTCGTAGGGCATGGGTGCCTGTAGCGAGCGGTAGAAGTGTTTCGACAGGATGGGGTAGAGGGTCTCGTTGATGAGCGTCGATTTGCCGGAGCCAGACACACCCGTAACCACAATGAGCTTGCCTAATGGAAATTCCACGTCTACATTCTTCAGGTTGTTGCCCCTGCATCCATGCAGTACCAGCGACTGCCCGTTGCCTTTGCGTCGCTTGGCAGGCAGGGCAATCTGCATTTTCCCGTTCAGGTATTGGGCAGTAATGGTGTCCGTCTTCAGCATGTCGTCGACCGTGCCTTGAAAGACCACCTCGCCGCCCTTGCGCCCTGCCTTTGGACCGATGTCCACAATATAGTCGGCATTTAGCATCATGTCTTTGTCGTGCTCCACAACGATAACCGTATTTCCTATGTCGCGGAGTTCCTTCAGTGATTTGATCAAGCGGTCGTTGTCACGCTGGTGCAGGCCAATGGAAGGCTCGTCGAGGATATATAGCACGTTAACCAGCTGCGAACCAATCTGTGTGGCCAGTCGGATACGCTGGCTCTCACCGCCCGACAGGGAGGCCGACTGGCGGTTCAGTGCCAGATAGTCTAATCCTACGTCTAACAGGAAGTCCAGACGTGTGCGTATCTCTTTCAGTATCTCTGCTGCAATCTGGCGTTGCTGGCTGTCTAAGTGCTCTTCACAGTCGTCCAGCCATTGTCGCAAGTCTGTCAGGTCCATATTGGCCAGTTCGGAGATGTTCTTGTCCCACACCTTGTATGCCAGTGCCTCGCGGTGGAGCCGTTGTCCTTTGCATTCCGGACATTGACATTCGGCCAGAAACTGGTCTGCCCATTTGTGTCCGCTGCTGGAGTCGTCGTTTTCCATCACGGAACGCAGATATTTCACCACACCGTCGAAGTCGACGAAATAGTCGCTTGAGGTATGAACCAGTTCTTTGTCAATACGAACGCTTTCCAGTGATCCGTACAGTATCTCGTTCAGTGCCTCTTCTGGGATGTCTGCAATAGGTGTCTTTACGTTACAGTCGTATTTGTGCAGGATGGCATCTATCTGCCAGAATATCATCTGGTTCTTGTATTTCCCTAAAGGAATGATTCCGCCCTCGTGGATGCTGTGCTTGCGGTTGGGAATGACCTTTTCCAAGTCTATCTCGTTGATGTATCCCAAGCCCTTACAGCGTGGACAGGCTCCTTGGGGCGAGTTGAATGAGAAGGTGTTAGGGGCGGGGTCGGCATAGGAGATACCTGTTGTGGGACACATCAGACGTTTGGAGAAGTGTTTCACCTCTCCAGTCTCATAGTCCATAATCATCAGCAGCCCTTCGCCTTGCTTCATTGCTATCTGGACGGTTTTCTTCAGTCGGTCGTCCACCGTTTGCTTCACTGCCAGACGGTCTATTACCACCTCAATATCATGGTTTTTGTAGCGGTCTACTTTCATGCCTTGCCGAATTTCCACCACCTCACCGTCTATACGTATGTGGAGATAGCCTTTGCGCCGCATCGATTCAAATAGCTCACGGTAGTGGCCCTTACGGTTGCGCACCAATGGAGCCAGGATGAGTATCTTTCGGCCTGCATAGTTGTTCACTATCATGTCGATGACTTTCTCCTCGGTGTATTTCACCATTGGTTCCCCTGTCATATAGCTGTAAGCCTTGCTTGCCCTTGCAAAGAGCAGGCGCATGTAGTCGTAGACTTCTGTAGTGGTGCCTACTGTAGAGCGTGGATTCTTATTGGTTGTCTTCTGCTCGATGCTGATGACGGGTGAAAGACCCGTAATCTTGTCTACATCAGGGCGTTCCATTCCACCGAGGAAATTGCGGGCATAGGCCGAAAATGTTTCGATGTAGCGTCGCTGGCCTTCGGCAAAGATGGTGTCGAATGCTAAACTCGACTTTCCCGAACCGCTCAGTCCGGTGATGACAGTCAGCGACTGGCGAGGAATCTCGACATCAATATTCTTCAGATTATGTACACGCGCCCCCCAGACATTGATTTTGTTATCGTTGTTCATTCTTGGCCCTCCGTGCTGTTAGTTAGATTATTATACCTGCGTATCAGGTTCACGTCACGCCTTATGTTGTATTCCCTGCCGTCGGCTCCACGTGCCTTTACCACTACGAAATAGACGCCGTCTTTGACGGGCGAGCCATGGAAAGTACCGTCCCAACCGCTCTTCTCGTTGATATAGTCTGTCCATTCGTAAAGCTTCTGTCCCCAGCGGTTGAAGATGTAGGCATGAAACTCCACAATGCTCTTATGGTTTTCCTTTGCCTGGTAATAGTCGTTGACCAGGTCGTTGTTGGGCGAGAAGGCATTGGGCATCTCCAAATGACTGTCGCTGATGGTAATGACGATGGCTCCCGAGTCGATGGGTTCGTTGCCTAACATGGCACGCACCTTTACTTCCGTATCACCTGCGTCCCTGAAGTCATATTCCGTCGACTCCTCGTAGCGTGTGACCCGGGTAACGCCATCCTTGCCCTGATGGGTGAAGTGCCACTCGATGGTAGCGCCAGCATCCAATGCCGAGACATTGGTAGTGAATGTTACGTGTAGGGGAGCCTCTTCGGTGAAATTGTCTGTTTTCGATTCCATGACCCCTTTCGTATTCGTATACGTAGCTGTAATCTCCATATCTTCTGCCCATGAGGCTATGGGGGTACATCCTGTTAGTGATAAAAGGATAAATTTGATAATTTTCGTCTTCATTATGAGATAATTTGTGCAAAATTACTGAAAAAAGTAGAACTTCCGCATCTTTTTTTGTAATTTTGTAGCGCAAAACGGAAAAAATATCATTTTATGAAACAAATATGGAGATTTTTACTGCTGTTTTCTGTCTGTTCCCTGACAGTAGAGACAGCATGTTCGCAAGCGCAGATTTTTAAGGATCTGCATGAGGTAAAGCGTAAGGAGACCATCTTTGGCATTGCCCGTGACAATGGGTTGACCGTTCAGGAACTCATCAATGCCAACCCGGAGATGAACCAACCGGGCTATGAACTGAAGAAGGGCGATGTCGTCAAGATACCCTTCCGCAAGGGTGAGAAGGTGCCCCAGATACAGGAAAACTATGCGCCCTCGCTCAACCAGTCGTCAGCGGCTGCCCAGCAGACGTCCGGCGATATGCGTCGTCGCGAAATCCGTGTGGGCATCATGTTGCCTCTGCACAAGCAGAACGGCGATGGTCGCCGCATGGTGGAGTACTATCGCGGAGTGCTGATGGCCTGCGACAGTCTGAAAGCTAATGGCATCTCTACAGACATCCGTGCCTGGAACGTGGCTGAGGATACCGACATCCGTCAGATTCTGCGTGACCCGCAGGCTGCCACTCGCGACCTGATTATCGGTCCGCTCTACGACAAGCATATCAAAGCGCTGTCCGATTTTGCCAAGACTCGCAACATCCGGGTACTGATACCTTTCTCTACCAAGTCTACCGAGGTCTACGACAATGGCAACCTGTTTCAGGTCTATCAGAACGGCAATGCCCAGAACGAGGCTTTTGTCTTCCGTTTCTATCAGCGATTCAAGGACTGCCATCCTGTCATCATCGATTGTAATGACACGACGAGCACCAAGTCGGGCTTCACCGGCTCACTGCGCAGAAAGCTCGAACAGGAAGGCGTTGTCTATTCCATCACCAACCTGAGATCGTCGGAGGCGATGTTCCAGAAGTGTTTCTCTGCCACCAAGCGAAACGTGGTTATCCTCAATACCAGCCGTTCGTCCGAACTCAGCGTGGCCTTTGCCAAGCTCAACGGAATGATGCTCAACAATCCCAACTTGCAGATTTCCATGTTTGGATACCCGGAGTGGTTGCAGTATGTACGTTCCCATCTGGAGAATTTCTATAAGTTCGACACCTATGTGCCCTCTACCTATTATTTGAATCCCCTCTCTCCGCGCTCCGAGCGCATCAGGCAGAAGTATCGCTGGAATTTCCATCAGGATATGCAGAACTATCCTCAGCGCTTTGCTGTCACAGGCTTCGACCATGCCTTCTTCTTCATCAAGGGCATGCATCTCTATGGTAGTCGGTTCACTGGTGCCTCGGGCATGGTGGGCTATTCGCCTATCCAGACCCCCCTTCACTTCGAGCGTATTGGCAATGGAGGCATGCTCAACCGTTCGCTCCTCTTCGTCCACTATCAGAAGAACCATCGGATAGAGACCATCACCTTTTAAGTTCTAATGGTAATTATAAAGCAAGAAATGATGTCGTATATATATAATAAGGTGGGAAGCAAGCTGCGAGTGCTATTACCCTTATGCCTGTTTCTCCTGTTATCCCTCTCGGCGCGGGCTCAGGTCGGCGAATATCGTAACGATCTGGCTATTGGTGTCAATGGCGGTTATCTGATGAACCGCATATCCTTCCAGCCCGATATACCTCAGTCCATCATGGGTGGACTTACGGGGGGACTCTCCATTCGCTATACCTGTGAGAAATATTTCAGCAGCATCTGTGCTATTGCTGCCGAGATTAACTATAGTCAGATGGGGTGGAAAGAACAAATCCTCGATCTGGACAACCAGCCCGTGATCAATCAGGATACGGGCGTCGCCGAGGAGTACAGCCGTCGCATCACCTACATTCAGGTGCCGCTGTTGGCGCGTTTGGGATGGGGTAGGGAGCGCAAGGGTTTTCAGGCGTTTGTCCAGATTGGTCCTCAGTTGGGTTTCTACCTGAACGAGTCGACCAACTGCAACTTCGATATAGACCATCCCAATACGAGCGACCGTGCGTCGAAGCTCTCCGGCCCGTCCATCGGTGGGACCGTGTATTCAAACATGTATCACAAACCCGTCGAGAAGAAGTTCGACTATGGTATCACTGGTGGTGCAGGTCTTGAGTTCTCGCATCCGAAGATAGGACACATCCTCATGGAGGCTCGCTACTATTTCGGTCTTGGCAATATCTATGGCAATTCAAAGCAAGACTATTTTGGAAAGTCCAATCACGGCACCATCATCATCAAGATGAGCTATCTGTTCGACATCATCAAGACCAAGAATGATAAAATCAAGTAATAACATTAAATAATTGAAATCATGTTCGAAGGACAACCGAAAGGATTATTTGCGTTGGCTTTGGCCAACACTGGCGAACGTTTTGGCTATTACACCATGCTGGCCGTCTTCGCCCTGTTTCTGAGAGCCAACTATGGACTGTCGCCCGCTCTGGCAGGCACCATCTATAGTGCGTTTCTCATGTTTGTGTATTTCTTCCCTCTGTTTGGTGGTATGCTGGCCGACAAGTTCGGTTTTGGCCGTATGGTCACTACTGGCATCATCATCATGTTTGCAGGCTATCTGCTGCTCTCCGTGCCCCTGGGGGGCGACTCGGTGGCACTGGTCGTTATGCTGGCAGCCCTGTTGCTCATCGGCTTTGGTACGGGACTGTTCAAGGGCAACCTGCAGGTGATGGTGGGCGACCTCTACAACGACCCCAAGTATTCCGGAAAGCGTGACGCAGGTTTCTCCATCTTCTATATGGCCATCAATATCGGTGCGTTGTTTGCACCTACGGCAGCCATTAAGATTAAGGAGTGGGCAGAAGTGTCGTTAGGTTATTCGAGCAACGATGCCTATCACTTCTCGTTTGCAGTAGCCTGTGCATCGCTCATCCTCTCCATCGCCATCTATTACGTGTTCCGTTCCACCTTCCGCCACGTCGAGGGCAATCAGGGCCGATCCAATGCTGCCAATGGACCAACAGCCAAGGCTGATGCGGAGCCCGAGCTCTCGAAGGAGGAGACCAAGCAGCGCATCGTGGCGCTCTGTCTGGTCTATGCGGTGGTCATCTTCTTCTGGATGGCCTTCCATCAGAACGGCCTCTCGCTGACCTATTTTGCCGACGAGTTCACTGCCCAGTCGGCAGAGGGATTGCAGGCTATGTGCTTCGATGTGTGGAATCTCGTGGCAGTTATCTTTATCGTCTATGCCTTGTTCTCGCTGTTCCAGTCGAAGACGGGCAAAGGTAAGGCCGTCTCTGCTATCGTTATCGGTATCGCACTGTGTTTCCTCTTCCTGCAGTACGATGCCGAGGGTACAGTGAGCGTTTCTGCTCCCATCTTCCAGCAGTTCAATCCCTTCTATGTCGTAGCGTTGACACCTGTCTCGATGGCTATCTTCGGTGCGTTGGCTGCAAAAGGCAAGGAGCCCTCTGCTCCCCGTAAGATTGCCTATGGCATGATTGTCGCCGCCGTGGCCTATGCCCTCATGGCTTTCGGCTCGCTCGGGCTGCCCATGCCTGCGTCCGAGATGGGGCCTGACGGCAATCCTGTAGCCGTCCATATGGCCGATGTCACGCCCAATCTGCTCATCGGCGTCTATCTCGTACTGACCTTTGGCGAACTGCTGTTGTCGCCTATGGGTATCTCGTTCGTATCGAAAGTGGCCCCTCCAAAGTATAAGGGCATGATGATGGGTGGCTGGTTTGTGGCCACCGCCATCGGCAATCAGCTGGTCGTCGTGGGCGGACTGCTCTGGGGTACCGTTCCCCTCTGGCTCTGCTGGAGCGTATTCATGGGCGTGTGCCTGGTGGCAGCAGTATTCATGTTCGCCATGATGAAACGTCTGGAGAAGGTATGCTGACCCTGTTGCTCGCTGCTTGGCTGACGCTGGTAGAGCTGAATTGCGAGAATCTTTTTGACTGCCGGCACGACTCACTGAAGCAGGACACCGAATGGTTGCCTGCTTCAGTGCGTTCATGGACTCCGGCCCGTTATTGGCGCAAGCAGAACAGCCTGGCGCAGGAGCTGCTTTCTTGTGTTGATGAGGGATTGCCCGACCTGGTGGCGCTGGTCGAGGTGGAGAACGACTCCTGCCTGTTCGACCTTACCCGCCGTTCCCTGCTCCGTCGTGCAGGCTATCAGTACCTGATGACCCAGTCGCCCGACCTTCGAGGAATTGATGTGGCACTGCTCTATCAGCCCACTACCTTCCGCCCACTCTGCTACGACTGTCTGGAGGTAGAACCGCAACCGGGGATGCGGCCCACGCGCGATATCCTCTATGTGCAAGGGGTTACGGCGCAGCGCGATACGCTTCACGTCTTTGTGGTCCATGCGCCCAGCCGTATGGGTGGAGAGCGTGCCACACGCCCCTACAGGCTGGTCGTCATGCAGCGTCTTCGTCAGGCCATCCTTCAGTTGTCTGCTGATGCCCGTATTCTTGTCTGTGGCGACTTCAACGACCCTTACGATGGCGCTTCGCTGAAGTATCTGGCCTCTCAGGGACTTCACAATGTTACAGCCTCCGCCAAAGGGCGTTCTGGCATTGCCGAGGGCACCTATCGCCATCAGGGACAATGGCAGAGCATCGACCATATACTGGTCAGCACTCCGCTCATGCCTTTAGTCCGAGAAGCCTATATAAACGATATCCCCTTCCTATTGGAAGAGGACACCGATTATGGGGGGTACAAGCCGTTTCGTACCTATCATGGCATGCGCTACCAGCGGGGCTTCAGCGACCATCTGCCTCTGGTTGTGCGTCTGGAACTGTCTCGGTAGTGGCATCGTCTGTTCCTAATTCCGAGCTGATCTCCTCGGCAATGGGCTCCTCCTTATATCCCACACCCAGGTGCTCGGCCTCCTTACGGATGCTGTGAATCTTCAGCGAGTTGATGAGTTCTATCACACCATAGAGAATCGAGCACCATCCCAATATCAGCAAGGGCATCTGTGCCGTGTCCATAGGTTTCAGCATCACGAAGAGTCCTGTCAGCAGTATCAGTGACGGACAAACCCAGAATCCGAAGGGCACACTGCCCAGCCTGCGTGCCGCCACCAGCCCCATCAGCTGCGTGATGCCGCCCAGTATCAGGATGGCAGCCAACATATACATCAGTCCATTGATAAACGCATGGGGCGACAGCGAGAGCACCAGACCTAAGATGACGCTGCCTGCTCCCACAATGGGGAAGGTAGGCTGGCTGCCGCTGACCACTCGCCCCTCCTTGTCTACAATGGTGTACTCGCCAGCATGGCGTTTAGCCTGCCAGTAGGCTATCAGTGCAATGATGCCCGACAGTAGGAACAATACGCCGATGGCTATTGTCAGCCACGTCACACTGTCGTCGGGGAACTTTACCAATAGTGCGCCAATCACGATGGCACAGAGTGCGCGGAAAATGGAACTTTGGAATATCTTCATCGTCTTTTTTATTTGTAATTCTGTTGCAAATGTACGAATTATTTTGTAACTTTGCAACGATGGAGACAAAAATTTTTCTTGTTCGTCATGGCGAGACCATCGACAATGCCCGTCAGATCATGCAGGGGCAGACTCAGGGAGAGCTTAATGAACGTGGATTGGAACAGGCTCGGCAGGTGGCCAGCCGGCTGGCCGCAGAGCCTATAGATGCTGTCGTGTCCAGCGACTTGCACCGTGCCATACAGACAGCCGAGATTATTGCCGCGCCGCATGGGCTGTCTGTAGTGACCACTCCTTTGTTTCGCGAGCGCGACTGGGGCTCGTTCACAGGGCGCTTTATTCCCGACTTGCGGAATGAAGTGTGGCCCGATGATATCGAGACCGAGGAGGCCCTGCTGCAGCGTGCGCGTACCTTTCTTATATATATTACGGCCACCTACCCGGGAAGGCGGGTGGTGGCCGTAGGTCATGGAATTATTAATAAAGCCATACTGGCTGTCTATGCCCATTGTACGATGCGGGAGGTTCAGCGGATGATGAACGCTGAGGTGCGCATCTTAACGACGTCCGCCGAAGCTGCGGCCTCCGCTGTTGCTGTGTCCTCCGCCGCTGAAGGAGCCACCACCGCGGCTACCGCTGAATGAGCCGCTGCTGCGTGAACCGCTGAATGAGCCGCTGCTGCGTGAACCGCTGAATGAGCCGCTGCTGCGTGAACCGCTGAATGAGCCGCTGCTGCGTGAACCGCTGAATGAGCCGCTGCTACGTGAGCCTCCGAACGATGACGAGCCATTGTAGGTGGTCGACCGTCCTCCAAAGGTAGCCTGTGTAGGAGTGCTGCCAGCGGTGCGTCCAAAGGAGCCGCTGCCGCGATAGGACGATGACGAGCGTCCCTCGATACCTGTACGTCCACTGCCGAAGCTGCGTCCGCTCTCGTAGGTGGTATGACGCCTGCTGAGTCCTCGGTCGTTGTTCACCGTGTAGCGTGTCGAGCTGTTGCGATAGCCGCCATATCCGTGACGTGTGGTGCCTCCAATGCGTCCGTGATGGCTGCGGAAATCACCGCGGTTCCAGCGGTCGAGCATGCCGAAATGACTGCGTCCGGCGGGGCAGAATACTGCGCGACGGCTGTGATACCAGCCTCGTCCTCCAACACGGTGCCAGGCGTGTCCGCCTCTGTAGCTGGCATAGAACACGGGGCGCCCGAAGTAGAAGTAGTCGCGGTGCGGATAGCGGGCATAGATGCCGAAGTGCCAGTAGCCGCCTTCCCAGTAGAGTGGGCGATAGAAGTAGGTGGCTGCACAGAAGGCCTGCCACTGCCAGTCGAGCAGCACGTAGCTCATGTCGAGGTTGCGGCGCTCCCAATAGGTAGCATACACGTCGTCGTAGGAGGTCACGCCCATCAGATAGTCGAGGTTGATCTCGTAGGCTGCCTCATACTGCTCGTCAGTCAGGTTCAGCTCGTAGGCCATCTTGTCTGTCAGGAACAGGGCCTCGTTGCGTGCCTGCTCGTAGCTCATTGCATTTGTGCCCGTTGCCATCATCAGCATAGCTACCAGGGCCATCATCATCTTCTTCATATTTTTTCTATTTTATGCGTTATTATTTGCTGTTTATTACTTCTCACGCTGCAAAATTACGAAGAAAAAAGAGGCATAGGAAAGGATTTTCCCTAAACCCTTGGGGGAATTTCCCTATTATTTCGTAAATTTGCATGCAGAAAGCATGTTACGATGATGAAAAAGAGCTTAATCATATTGTTGTCAGCCTTCTGGCTGACGGCGGGTGCGCAGCCTGCCCGTCAGCTGTTCGACAGCCTTGAGTATAAGGCTGAGTTGCAGGCTACGTTAGCCTCTGGCGACCATAACCCCCTGTGGCTCAATGCCAACCGCTATGGACTCAGCTCGCTGAAGAAGGCCAACGGCTATCTGCGTGGTGCGCTGAGTCGTCCCCTGCAGCGCGACAGTGCGCGCCGCTGGGGCATCGGCTACGGGCTGGATGTCGCCGTGGCCGCAGGCTTCACCAGTACATTAGTGGTTCAGCAAGCCTATGCCGAGGGGCGTTGGCTGAAGGGCGTGCTTACCATTGGCAGCAAGGAATATCCGATGGAGCTGAAGAACCAGCAGCTGAGCAGCGGTTCGCAGACGCTGGGCATCAATGCCCGCCCCGTGCCGCAGGTGCGTCTGGCATTGCCTGACTATTGGACCATACCCGTCTTTGGCGGCTGGCTGGCCCTGAAGGGACATATCGCCTACGGCAAGTTCACCGACAGCGGCTGGCAGAAGGACTTCACCAGTCAGCAGCACCGCTATACCGAGGGCACGCTCTATCACTCCAAGGCGGGCTATCTGCGCATCGGCAAGGCGGGCAAGCCCGTCTCTGTGGAGCTGGGCCTGGAAATGGCGTGTCAGTTTGGCGGCACGGCATATATGAAGGATGACGACGGCGACAAGGTATTTCACAATTCCTCCAACCTGAAGGCTTTCTTCCACGCGCTGATACCAGGAGGTGGCGAGGTGAACGAGACCACCTATCAGAACGATGAGGGCAACCAGCTTGGCAGCTGGCTGGCACGGCTGAACTTCGACTACGACAAATGGGCGCTGGGTGTCTATGCCGAGAAGTACTTTGAAGACCATTCTGCTATGTTCATGCTCGACTACGACGGCTATGGCGAGGGTGACGAGTGGAATGTGAAGAAGCGCAGCCGCTACCTGCTGTACGACCTGAAGGATGTATTGCTCGGCGTAGAACTGCACCTGAAACGAAATTCGTGGCTCGACCATATCGTGCTAGAGTATCTCTATACCAAATACCAGAGCGGCCCCGTGTATCACGACCGCACCCCTTCTTTCTCCGACCATATTGGGGGAAGAGACAACTTCTACAACCATCATATCTTTACAGGCTGGCAGCACTGGGGGCAGGTGATGGGCAATCCTCTTTATCTCTCACCCCTCTACAGCGACAACGGGCACATCGTTGTGAGCAACAACCGCTTTGCTGCCTGGCATCTGGGTATCAGCGGGCGCCCGCTGCCCACCTTGGGCTATCGCCTGTTAGCATCGTGGCACGACGGTCTGGGCACCTATCTCATGCCTTACACCTATCGGCGCCACAACACGAGCCTGTTTGCAGAGGCCACTTGGCAGTTTGCTCCACAATGGAGCCTGACAGGTGCCTTCGGAGCCGACTTTGGTTCTATCCGCGGCGACAATGCCGGTATTCAGTTCACGATACGTAAATCAGGAATCTTAAAAATAAAATGATGAAGCATTTCCCCTTATATTTTATAATAGGTGTAGCCCTGCTGTTGTCGGGGTGCAACCTCGAGACCTCAGACAATGGCGACCTGGACGGCTATTGGCATCTGGTGCGTGTAGACAGCCTCGCCACAGGCCAGTATGCCGACCTTTCCGAGACACGTGTCTTCTGGGGATTCCAAGTGCGGCTTCTGCAAGCCATCGACCATGATCACGACACAAGCCACTACGGCTATCTGTTCCGATTTGAGCATAAGGGGCAGACCCTTCGCATCTACGACGGTCACAAGCACGACCGTGCCAATGGCGATATTCTGGTGGAGGATGTCAGGGAAATCACGTCGTTGGGCTTCAACTCGCTCGACGACCATTTCCATGTTGAGCAGTTGAGCAGCGACCATATGGTGCTCAGGGATGATGTGCTGCGGCTGTGGTTTGAGAAGATGTAGTCTCTTCAGAACTTCCGTCCGAAGATGATGCTCAGGAAGGTCTGCCATAGTATTCTTGCATCCATCCATAGCGTGTGGTGCTCCAGATAGTACAGGTCCATCTCAAGGCGTTTCAGCATCTTTTCCATGGTGTCGGTATATCCGTTGTGCAAGGTAGCATAGCTGGTAACACCTGGGCGTAGCGCATAGAGTTGTTCATACCGTGGGTCGTGTTCCATAATTTGCCGGATAAAATATATCCTTTCCGGTCGTGGACCCACGAAAGCCATATCGCCGATAAGTACGTTCCACAGTTGGGGCAACTCGTCCAGATGGTGGCTGCGCAAGAATCGCCCGATGCGTGTCAGCCGAGGGTCGTCCTCCTGTTGTAGCAGTTCTTTGCCCTCCTTCTCTGCGTCTACCACCATACTCCTGAATTTATAGATATAGAACGGCTTTCCTCCCAGTCCGATGCGCTCTTGCTTGTAGATAGCCGGACCGCCTCCAACCTTAATCGCTATATAACAGACGAGGATAAGCGGCGAGAAAACGATGAGGCAAAGTAAGGCTATGAGCAGGTCGAGCGTTCTTTTCATGATGTCTGGTCCAGTTGTTCGTATATCGAGTTTTTGCTTTTGTATTCAGGCACCATCTCCTTCATCTTCTGTACGGTCTTCATGTCGTCGAAGCGCTGGCTGATGGTGATGAGGTTGTCAATGTCACAGCACACATCGTTGTAGTTGTACTCCCGGACGTTGGCTATGCGTATCTTCTCGTGGAACGAGGGCTTGGTGGTCTCGGCCTGGTTCAGCACCTCCTCATACAGTTTCTCTCCAGGGCGCAGACCAGTATAGACAATCTCTACATTCTTGGCATTGCTCAGCTTGATCATGCGCATGGCGAGGTCGGCAATCTTCACCGGCTTGCCCATGTCGAAGACGAAGATTTCGCCCCCCTTGCCCTTCGTGCCAGCCTCGAGTACCAGTTTACAGGCTTCAGAGATGAGCATGAAGTAGCGGATGATGTTGGGGTCGGTGACCGTCACCGGACCGCCGTTCTTGATTTGCTCCTTGAACAGAGGGATGACCGATCCGTTCGAGCCCAGCACATTGCCAAAGCGCGTGGTGACAAACTGTGTGATGCCCAATACCAGCCCGTCCTTGATGGCCTTGTCGAGGCTCTGTACGTAGATTTCGCAGATGCGCTTCGAGCAGCCCATGACGTTCGTCGGGTTCACCGCCTTGTCCGTGGAGATCATTACAAACTTCTTCACGTAGTATTTCACGCTGAGGTCGGCGATGACCTTGGTGCCGTAGACATTGTTGTGTACGCTCTCGCTGGGGTTGTCCTCCATCATTGGCACATGCTTGTAGGCAGCAGCGTGGAACACGTATTCGGGCTTGTACTTCTTGAAGATGGCCTCCATGCGCTTCTTGTTGCAGATGCTGGTGACGATGGTGTGAGCCTCTATCTGCGGCCACTCCTTTTGCATCATTAGTCGCATGTCGTGCATAGGGGTCTCTGCTTGGTCAATCAGGATCAGCGACGCTGGCTTCAGTTTGGCTATCTGTCTCACCAGCTCGCTGCCGATGCTGCCTGCTGCTCCTGTTACCATGATGTTGTAGTTGGCTATCTGTGCCTCCATCGACTTCATGTCCACCTGTATCTCGTCACGCGGCAGCAGGTCTTCGATTTCAAATTCTCTCAGCTGTGAGGTGGGGATGGCGCTCTTTTCGTCCCATTCTACAGCCTGGTTGACGATGTAGATGGTGATGCCTGCCTCTATCAGTTTGTCGAGCATTTCCTGATTGTTGATGAATGCTTTCTGTTTCAGTGGTGAGACCAGAAGCGTGTTGACATCCTCGTGCTGCATGATGTCAACGAGGTGTTTGTCGTTTTTTATTACGTTGACCCCCATAAGGTATTTACCCACCATGTCGTCTGCATCGCTGACAAAACCCTTGAGGTGGAAAGAAGGGGAGTCGAGTATGGAACGTGCCAGGCTTACGCCTCCGTTCTTTACACCATAGATGAATACCCGGCGGGCATCTTGGTCGGTCTTGTAGTATTCGTAGAGATATTTCACCAGCATACGCGTCGACCACATGATGATGGTGGCAAGAATAAAGGTCAGTGCCAAGTCTCGCATGCGGATAGCCAGGAATATGTGGTCGAAGTTCATGAAATATCGCATGAAGGCGATGATGCATACTCCGATGAAATTGGCAATGGCGACGCGGTGGATATCCGTGAACGACGTGTAGCGCATGACTCCAAAATAGGTATGCATGATCCTGAAGCCAATCATAAAGAATACCAGGTATATGCACAGTGTCTCAATGAGTGCGTTGAAGATGGGGATAGTATTCTCTGCACCATGGTTGAGCGCATAACTGAACACTCCGGAAGCAATCACCACCAAGCAGTCGAAAGTCAGGACGCACCAATAGGGTAGTGCATTCTTGGAGAAATACCAGTATGAGATTTTACGTATAAGTTTTCTCATTCAGCAGAGTTATAAAATACTTCCTTTTATTGTCTCAATGATGCGGCGGCAGTCGTCGTCTGTCACGCACGGACCGCTGGGCAGGCAGAGACCTTTCTTGAACAGTGCCTCAGAGACACCGTTGGTGTAGCAGGGTGCCAGGCGATACACCGGCTGCTTGTGCATCGGCTTCCATAGCGGGCGGCTTTCTATGTCGGCATGGTCCAGGCAGATGCGCATGGCTTCCACGTTCCTGTTGGGTTCGCAGTCGGTATGTATCGTCGCGCCCATGTGTACCACGCCGGCCGCTCCTCCTACCGCCTCATGAATCCCTTCAGCGTAGGCTAAGTGCTCGTTTCTCACTTTCAGCTGCTCGTCAAGCAGGATAGTAGACAGCCAGTAGTTGGACTCCATACCCTCCATTTCGTGGTGAAAGGTAATGCCGTCCACCTGTGCAAAGGCTTCAGCATACAATTGGGCGATGTGCCGGTGATGGTCGAGGTGCTCCTGTACGATGGTCATTTGTCCTCTTCCGATGCCGGCGCAGATATTGCTCATGCGATAGTTGTAGCCAATAGCCTCGTGCTGGTAATAGGGATATGCCTCGCGGGCCTGTGTGGCATACCACATGATGGTGCGCTTGGCTTCTTCCGTAGGGCAGATGAGTGCTCCGCCCCCCGAGGTGGTGATCATCTTGTTGCCGTTGAACGACAAGACGCCATAGTCTCCGAACGTACTGCTTATCTGCCCTTTGTATTTAGAACCAAAGCCTTCGGCGGCATCTTCGACGACAGGAATGTCGTATTTGGCTGCCACAGCCATAATCTCGTCGATTTTCGGGGGCATGCCATAGAGGTATACGACGACAATGGCTCTGGGCTTGCGCCCTGTCTTCTCTATACGGTCTTTGATGGCTTCTTCCATGAGTGCCGGGTCCATGTTCCAAGTGTCAGGCTCTGAGTCTATCAGTATGGGTGTCGCTCCGAGATAGACGATGGGGTTGGTCGATGCGCAGAACGTGAAGCTCTGTGCGATGACCTCATCGCCAACTCCTACGCCGCATGCCAGCAGGGCTAGATGTACGGCAGCAGTGCCGCTGCTTAGTGCCACCACTTCTTTGTTCTGTCCGACAAATTCCTTGAGGTCGCTTTCAAAACCGTTGACATTCGGACCTAAGGGTACCACCCAGTTGGTGTCGAAGGCCTCTTGTATATATTTCATTTCCTGTCCGCTCATATGAGCCAGACACAGGTATATTTTTTTAGACATTGCTTGGCTATATTATTTCGTTGTTATACATCATGTGCTTGCCTAATACGGTACATGTTATCATCTTGATATCCGTCCAGAAGTCATAGTGCTTCAGATAGTAGAGGTTCAGACGGGTCTTGTCGGGATAGATCACCTCGTCGTTATAGCGCTGAGGGTCTTCCTGCTGGGCCAGCAGTTCCTCCTCGTTCCTGTATTTCATCGTGGCTGGTCCCGTGATACCAGGGCGCAGCAACAACACCTGGCGGTCTTCGCCCTTCAACTGGTCGGCATAGCCAGGCACGTCAGGGCGCGGACCTACGAAACTCATGTCTGCCGTCAATACGTTCCACAGCTCTGGCAGTTCGTCCAGCTTGTATCTTCTCAGGAAGGCTCCCAGGGGAGTAATCCTGCTTTCACCGGCAACGGACACCGTGCTGCCCGAATGGTTGTTCACCATGGAGCGGAACTTATAGTTGGTGAACAACTTTCCGTACTGGCCTACGCGCTGCTGCCTGAATAGTACGGGCCCGTCAGGCATCTTGATGCGGATGGCGATGGCCACCACCAAGAGCACCGGACTCAGGAGGATGAGGCCCAGAAGTGCCGTCACACGGTCGAACAGGAACTTAACAGCCATCATAGTCTCTTCTTAATAGCGTGGAACACATAGCCGCAGAAGCAGAGTGCTGCATAGGGCAAAGACAAATGTTCAATGTCGCGATAGACTCTCCAGACATCGTAGGCGGCTCTCCTCTTCTTGGCTGTGTTCGATGAAGCCACCAACCTGTAGCCGGCCAGTACTTCAGGCATGCCATAGGCCGTAAAACCTTGTTTCATGATATGCAGCCACAAGGCCATGTCGTGACTGCTCCTGATGACGGGCATCTCAAAGTTGCCAGTCTGCTGGCGGTCGATCATCACCGTCAGACAACCAATGATGGTGTCCTTCAGATACCGATGGTAGGTCATCACTGGGGGGGCAGCTATCGTCTTGCCTGTCTTCCTTCCGTCTTCATCCATCGTGTAGTAACTGCTGAAGACAAAGGCACAATGGCGTTTTTCCATGAAGGCTAATTGTGCTGCCAGCTTGTTCTCCTCCCACACATCGTCGCTGTCAAGGAAGGCAATGTATCGTCCCCGGGCTTGACGGATGGCGATATTGCGCGCTTCTGCGGCACCTTGGTGGCTGCTCTTAAACAGCCTTATCCGCTGATCCTCGGACGCGAAGCGGTTGATAATATCTATCGAGTGGTCGCTCGAACCGTCATCCACTATCAGCAGTTCCCACTCCTGACAGGTCTGTGCCTGCACCGACCGTATTGCATCAGCAATAAACCGCGAGGCATTGTATGATGGCATTATTATAGATACTTGATGAACGTTCATTACTTATATAACGCAGTATTTCCAGAATCAGTGTGCAAAGGTACGACTTTTTTTTGTGATTGCGCCTAAAAACGATGTAAACTTCGCGGGAGTATTATCCCACATAAAGTTTTAAAAAGTGATGCAACTGATGTCATTTTGCAACACTTGCTGATAATCAGCGTGTTGCGTGTGGCAAAATGGTGGCAAAATGGCAAAATAGGCTTGGAAATGCTGCGTCAGACACCTGTTTTCGTTGCAAAAGCAGCTGTAAACCCATGAAAATAGCCCCGATTTGGGGCTGTTTTCAGGTTGATTCTTTCTGTTGGACAAGGTATTCCGTGCCATAGCGGGTTCGTTTTCGCTTCAACTGGTCGATATTGGTGAGGAAACGGCCGAAGGAACGGATGTTTCCGTTGCGGATGGCCGAGCCCGCCTTGCGCTTGATGACGGAGAAGATGGCGGCCGTCGTCATGTACTGGCCGTCCTCGTCGTGCTCAGGGATGGCGAAGCACTCGTGGAAGAACATCTCCTCGGGCGACAGCATCTGGAACTGGCGGTTGGAGTCGATGAGCTGGCGAAGTTCTTGCAGATGGCCATGAGTATCATAAATACGGTGTTCTCCTTGAGGTATGAGCACGGCAGGTGCTTCCACATGAAGTCGTTGTTCAGCGAGTCGAAGTCCCTCTCCCTTGCCCCGTGCTGGTTGTAGAGTATGATGATTTCCTGCTCCGTGCGCTCCCAATCGTTGGTAAGGATGCAGCGGTAGATGTACTTCTGGTCGAAGAGATCCTGCATCTGCGGTTCGTCCTCCAGATAGTCGCCACCGCACAGGCAGGTGTCGAACAACGGCAATATCACTTCGTCCCACAGGAAGCCGTTATGTACTTTGCTGCGAACTCCAAGCACCTCGTTGATGAGTTTGTCCAGCTGAAAGCCGCGAAAATAGCTCTCTGCGCAAAAAATCCCGCCCTTGCGGTCACTTTCTCGATTTTTGTTTGTACCTTTGCTGCCATGTCAGAATA
>JAEEGJ010008187.1_pt1 | contig 29055 bp, 29 predicted proteins | sample 8958761 | NCBI WGS metagenome assembly JAEEGJ01 (sample SAMN16246546, study PRJNA631951) | gut metagenome | biome: gut microbiome; feature: rumen; material: RS-attached | host: Bos | place: Iran: Karaj | collected 2018-10
CGTCCTTGATGTCGTGAGCCAGCGAACCTTCGCGTGCAGGAATCTCCAGCAGCGAGTTCTTAAAGCCCTCGTTGGGGAAGTACTGCGGATTCTCGGGATCCATCACGCTGACACCGTCGACGATGAAGCAGTAGGGGTACATGTCAGGCGCAGCAGGACCGAGTGTCACCGTCCAGATGCCCTGGGCGTCCTTCGTCATCGCGTTGCGCCCAGCGAACTGCACGTCGACCAACACCTCCTTCGCCTGGTCGTTCTTGTACTTGAAGGTTACGGTTCCGTCCTCATGACAGATGGTTGAACTCTGGGCAAATGCCATCATTACCCAGCCAACAAACAGTTGAAATAAGATAGTTTTCTTCATAATTAATTATTATTTATTTGTCGTTTCCGAAAAGGTTGTCCTTGGCTGTGACTTGTGTGGGGACTCCCACCTTGCCCCCAATAAAGCAGTTACTCATGTTCACGGCCTCTGTGTTCTCAAAACTGATGGCATTCTTGCATTCGCCAACCTCTATATTCTTAAACTCTACCTGACGTACGGGCTTCTGCTTGGTTCCTTGTAACACCAGTGCAGCTTGTCTGACCTTGCGACATTTCAACCCGTCAACCCGTAGGTTCTCGATGTCAGAAAAATGATGGTTTTCAAGTCCCTCGCCCGCATACATGCTGGTCACATAGAACAGATCCTCTACTTCGTCGAACACACAGTTCTTCACAAAGATGTTTCTGACGAAGCCACCACGGTCTGGATTGGTCTTGATAAAGATGCCACGCTTACAGTAACCAGCAAAATCGCAGTTCTCAACAAACACGTTTCTCACGCCAGCACTCATCTCAGAGCCTATGACAACGGCATGAAGGCCTTTGAAATGACAGTTGCGGATAATGATATTCTCAGAGGGGCGCCCATGTGTCCATCCGTCGTTGTCGCGTCCACTCTTGATAGCCACATTATCGTCGCCATTATTAAAATGGATGTCTTCAATCAGGATATGACGTGAGCATTCGGGGTCTATGCCGTCATTGTTTACCAGTTTGGCATCATAACGAATGGCTCGGCAGATGATATTCTCGCTTTCAAGCAGGTGAATACACCAGAAGGGTGCATTCGTGATCAATACGCCTTCGATGGTTACTCCCTCGCAACGGTATAGCTGAATGAGGTGGGGGCGTAGGAAGTCTCCTTCTCCATAACGTCTTTCTTCGATGTCGACTCCGTTGTGATTCTGATTCCTGGAGCGCATCTGTGCTTCCTTCTGCCTGGATTTCCAAGTGGCAAAGGTCTCTGCACAGTTGCCATCGATGACACCCTTGCCTATGATAGACACATGACGTAGTCCATAGCCATAGATGAGTGGTGAATAGTTGTAAAGGTAAGTGCCTTCCCAACTGGTTCTCACTGCAGGCAGATAGTAGCGAGGCTCGGGAGAGAAGCGTAGTACAGCCCCTTCCTCAAGATCGAGACAGACATTATCCACAAGATGAATAGGGCCGTTGATCAGATATATCCCAGCAGGAACGACGATGTGAGCCCCTCCCTTCTGCCTTGCCTTCTGCATGGCTTTGTCAAAGGCTGGTTTGCAATCTTTCCGTCCGTCACCACGGGCTCCAAAACTTGTAATCGTATATGTTCGGACAGGAAGGTCGGCACCCGTGATGATACTAAGAATGGAATCGCGCGTGGCATTTTCCGTTTCCTGTGCACTCATCGGCATACACAACAGGAGGCTGATAAATGTCATTAGTACTTGATATCTCTTCATACTCGATGTAATCATCTGGTGCTTTTAATTATTTCACTACGATCACGAATCCTCCTCGTGGTTGGCAGGGGAGCTGCGTGGGGAGGGTGGTCTGGGTGGTGATGTCCCAGGGCTTCGTGGTGGTGTCGGAGAAGATCTGTACCTGTCTGGCGGGGATGAAGCCGAGGTCGAAGGTGAGCGTCTGGGCTTCGTCGCGACCATTGAGGCCTGCCACGTACCAGGTCGTGCCATGACGACGGGCGAGGACGACACTCTCACCAGGATATCCACTGACGAGGCGGGTCTCGTCCCAGACGGTGGGAATCTCTCCAAGGAACTGCTGTACCTCTTTGGGCTGGGCGAGGAAGCTCTCAGGGCTGTCGGCAAGGTGCTGCAAACCACTCTCGAAGAGGACTGTCAGTGCCAGCTCGTGGCCATTGGAGGTGATGTGGGGATTCTGTGAGTCGCTGAAGGCACAGGGGGTGTAGTCCATCGGGCCAATGACGTTGCGCGTGAAGGGCAGCGTGGCATTATGACGGGCTGCCAGTGGGGTGAGGGTGCCGTTGTTGTTATACCACTCGGCTCCAAGCACGCCCTCCGTAGAGAGCAGATTGGGGTAGGTGCGCTGCCATCCGCGAGGGATGGTGGCTCCATGGAAATTGACCAGCAGATGATGGCGCGCAGCACTCTGAAGCAGATCGATGCAGTAGTCCATGTTCATCTGACTGTCACCTGAGAAGAAGTCGATCTTCACACCAGCCACGCCTATCTCCTCGCACCAGGCAAACTCGCGTTCGCGGTCGTCGATCTTGTTGAGGCGGAACTTGGGCGTGGGGGCTCCATCGATCCAGCCTACGGAGGAGTTATACCAGATCATAGGTTTGACGCCCTTGGAGACGGCATACTTCACGGCGTCCTCAACGGTCTTGCCATCCTTCATCTCGTCCCACTCGGCATCGATGAGCACGTAGGGGAGCTTCAGCTTCACAGCGAGGTCGACGTATTTGCAGATGATGCTATAGTCGTTGCTACCATGATTATAAGCCCAATAGATCCAGGAGACCACACCTGGCTTGATCCAATCGGTATCAGCCAACTGGCATGGCTCAGCGACATCGGTGATGAGGGTGGAGGCTACGACATCGGCCAGAGAGCCCAGGATGAGCGTGCGCCAGGGACTGTGCCACTCGCCTGAGACCTTCACCTCGTTCTCTGCTGGGGTGACACGGTAGAGCTCACCCTCATTATAGAGGCACGAAGCACTCTGACGGCGCTCGATGTTCGCCTCGGAGATAAGGGCGAAGACACCATCGACGGGTTCGAGCAGGGCAGGGTAGCCCCAACGACAGGCATAGCCCTCGGCATTCTTATCGTAATGCGAACGACGGGGTGCCTGTTTGTAGGTCGTGGTCAAGGGGAAATACTCCTCGTAAGAGTCTGTCCAGTTCTGCATCCAGCGTTTCATGCCCTCAGGGATGCGCCAGGTGGTGAGTTCACGGGGCAGAGTGGCATCGAAGAGTCCTGACAGTTCATAACGGAAAGCAACACCGTCGTTGTAAAGGCGAACCACCATCAGCACGTCGCCACCCAGGGATGCGAAGTACTCGCATGCCTCGTTGGAGCACTGCAGGCGTTTGCCTGCGAGCATGTTGTAATCTTCCTTCAGTGCACGACGGAAGACCAGCGGGGAGGGGGTAGAGGCATCCTCGAAACCCACCGTGGGGAGTTCGAGAACCTGCTTGCCCTGATAGTTGATAACAAGCCCTGCACCCTGCTGGGCGATGGTGATCTTACCATTAGGCGAGGCAGCCCGCTGCGCTGCAGCGGAAAGTGAGAAGTGAAAAGTGAAAAGTGCTAAGCACATCCACCACTTCATTCTATGGATCTTGGTAATCATCATGTTTAATGATTAAAGTCTACAAGTATACGGAAAACCTTACCTGGTGCAGCGGCCCACTGCTGCATGGCCTCAGGAGCCTCCTCGGGCTTCACCACGCGACTGATGAGCTGGTCGACAGGACACGTGCCACGCTCGAGGTAGTGGATGACGGCACGGAAATCAGAGGGTTGTGCATTACGAGAACCACGGATGTCGAGTTCCTTCTGCACGAAATACTTCGTCTGGAACGAGACCTCGGTCTTGGCATAGCCAATGCAGATGACACGTCCAGTGAAAGCCACCTCGTCGACGGCCATCTGGTAGGTCGGAGAACTGCCAACGGCCTCGATGACCACATCAGGACCGAAGCCGGAGGTCATCTCCAACAGACGGGCGTGGACATCCTCCGACAGGGTATTGATGGTGTAGCTGGCACCCATCTGACGGGCCAGAGCCAGTTTGTCGTCGTCGATATCAGCAGCCACGACAGTAGCGCCACGCTGGACAGAACGAACAACGGCTCCCATACCTACCATGCCACAGCCGATGACGAGTACCACGTCGATATCCGTCACCTGTGCACGGCTGACAGCGTGGAAGCCTACACTCATGGGTTCGATCAACGCGCAGGTACGGGGCGTGAGCAGTCCGGCAGGGATGACTTTCTCCCAAGGCAGCACGAGGTATTCGCGCATGGCGCCCCAGCGCTGGACACCTAACGTCTCGTTATGCTGGCAGGCATTGACCCTGCCATTACGGCAGGAGGCACACTTGCCGCAGTTGGTATAGGGATTGACGGTGACGGTCATGCCTGGCTTCAGACCTTCAGGTACATTCTTGCCGACACTGACTATCTCGGCACCTACCTCATGACCTGGTACGACAGGCATCTTCACCATCGGGTTGCCACCACGGTAGGTGCTGAGGTCACTACCGCAGAAACCTACATATTTCATTCTCAATAACACTTCATCGTCACCCATCTGGGGCTCGGCGATGTCGATCACCTTCATCACAGAAGGTTCGCTGATCTGTATTGCTTTCATTCTGACATATTTTTAATGTAAACTAATTCCTTGAGTCTCTGGAAACCGTAGAAACGGTGTGCATTTTGGCCTAGCAACAACTGTTTTTCCTCGTCGGTGAGTTCAGGACTCTTCACGATGAAATCGTACGACATACGATAGGTAATGGCGGTTATGGTTCGAGGGTAGTCACTGCCCCACATCAGACGGTCCATACCCACGAGACTTGCTGCCTCACGAATGGCACGGATGGCAGAGGGGAAGGGGTAGAACTCAGAGTTGTAGAGCCAGGTGATGCCTCCCGTCTCGATCATCACGTTCTCGTGGAGGGCTAACTTGATCTGCATCCGCCAGTCATGATTTTCCCAACAAGGTGACTGTGGAGGATTAGCCATACCCAGGTGGCCAATGGCGATACGGAGTTTTGGACACTCCTTGATGACCTCCAGCAGTTCTCCAACTTGTCTGTCGCCATCGGCGAGGGTGATGGAGAGGAATACGTTGCGTCGTTCCATCTCGTGGAACATACGCATCATCTCTGGAGAGGTCAGGCTCCTGCCCAGCAGACGATGGCCAGGGATGGCCATCCCCTTGAAATTCTTGACGGCCATCAGCTGGAGTGCCTGCTCGTAGAAACCGTCGTGCAGATAATCGGCCATGCCACAGGTGATGAATCGGTCAGGGTACTGTGTACTGACGGTGGCGAGGTAATCGTTCTGCAGACCGTCGATAAACTCCTGTACGACGACAGCGGCTGATACCTGGGCGTAGTCCATATTGGAGAGGAATACCTCTGCCGTGTTCTTGCCGTCGATCATGAAGGGCGGCAACATCTGTACAACCTCACCCAAAAACAGCGAGCGGCCGTTCTTCAGACTATGGATGGGCTTCCCGTTCCATGAGGTGTCCTGTTGAAGCCATAAATGGCTGTGAGCGTCGATGATCTTTATCATTTACGATTTACGGATTTACGATTTACGATTTTTCGATTTCGGATTTAACTATTTTTCCAGCGGACGAACATCTGGTCGCCGATGATTTGTTGTACTTCCTTGACGAGGGATTCGTCCATGGGGTCGTTGACGAAGTTAATGTTCCTGAGCACGTTATCCGGATTGGCACTGCTGAAGAGGGTTGTGGCAATGCGGGGGTTGCAACTCGTAGAGAACTGGATGGCCAGTTTCTCAATGGGGTAGCCTTTTTCCTGACAATAGGCGGCTGCACGTGCACAGGCTTTTTGCAGGTCTTTGCCTGCTGGATGCCATGCAGGAGCACCACGCTGGGAGAGTAGACCCATCGATAATGGAGAGGCATTGATCACACCCACTTTGTGCTGCTCGAAGAATCCCAGATAGTCCATCAGTAATGTGTCGTTGAGGCTGAAATGGCAGAAATTCAGGATACTCTCCACCGTTCCCTCTTCACAGTGCTCGATAACCCAGCGTAGGTTCTCGGGCTGAAGGTCGGTGATGCCAACATGTCCTACAACTCCCTTCTTCTTCAGGGCTACGAGGGCGGGCAACGTCTCGTCGCAGACTTTCTGCAGACCTCCCTCAAGGGCAGCTTGGAACTCGATGTCATGTACGTTGATCAGATCGATATAGTCGACATTCAGACGTTCCATGCTCTCATAGACACTGTCAGTGACGCGTTGGGCACTGTAGTCCCACGTGTTCACGCCGTCCTTGCCATAGCGGCCCACCTTCGTGGAGAGATAATACTTGTCGCGTGGAATCTCCTTCAATGCCTTGCCCAATACCATCTCGGCCTTCAGATGACCGTAATAGGGGGATACATCGATGAAGTTGATGCCGTTATCTACTGCCGTGTGTACGGCGCGGATGCCTTCTTCCTCACGGATACCGTGAAAGACTCCGCCTAATGACGAGGCGCCGAAACTGAGGTTCGACACCTTCATACCTGTTTTGCCAATCTCGTTATAAACCATCATGAGATGTTAATAGTTTAGAGTTTATTGATTTGAGTTCCTGTTACTTGATTATAGATGTTTGCGCAGATGGACTCTATAACCGTAGATAGTCACGACAACGAAGCAGATGAACGGCAGTACAAACGAAGCGTTCGTAGCTGGGAATCCTCCAAAGACTGTGCCCTGGTCGATAATCATGGCCTGTAGCGGTGGTAGAACGGAACCGCCGAGGATAGCCATAATCAGACCTGCTGCACCAAACTTGGCATCGTCTCCTAATCCGTCGAGGGCTATACCGTAGATGGTGGGGAACATGAGTGACATGCAGCCGCTGACACAAACGAGGCAATAGACTCCCAGGCGGTTCTGGAACACGATGACACCCACGGTGAAGATCATTGCCAGAACACCGAAGATGGCCAACAACTTGGCGGGTTTGATGTATTTCATCAGGTAGGTGGCAATAAAGCGTGAGCAGATGAAGAAGATCATCGCGAAGATGTTAAAGCGCTGTGACAGCACTTCAGCAGCCTGCTCCTCCATGCCCTCGGCCATAAACACTCGCGTACCATATTGTATAATAAACGTCCAGCACATGATCTGTGCGCCCACATAGAAGAACTGGGCGATGACGCCCTCGGTGTAGTACCTCAGCGAGAAGATGCGTTTTAGGGTAACGAAGACATGTATGTCGTGATTGGCATCGCCGATCTTGGGCATCTTGACCATACGAATCAGGATGAGCATGGCAAGGATGACGAGTCCGATGACGAGATAAGGCGAGATGAGCACACTGAGATCGGCATCTTTCAGTGCCTCGAATTCACTTTCGCTCAACAAGGCACGCTCGTCGCTGCTCATGGGGTTCAGCTTGGCTTGGATGAAGTTCATGGCCACAAACATGCCGATGATCGAGCCGCAAGGGTTGAAACACTGCGCCATGTTCAGTCTTCGGGTGGCGGTTTCTTCAGGACCCATCGTCAGGATATAGGGATTACAGCTTGTCTCCAGGAACGAGAGTCCGCAGGTCATGATGAAGTAGGCTATCAAGAAACAGCCATAAATGCCTACAGCCTTCGCAGGGAAGAACAGTAGGGCGCCAGCGGCATAAAGTCCTAAGCCCATCAGTACACCTGCTTTGTAAGAGAACTTACGGATGAAGATGGCAGCTGGGAATGCCATGCAGAAATAGCCCCCATAGAACGCCACTTGTACCAGCGAACCATCCGTGACACTCATACGGAAGATCTTCGAGAAGGCTTTCACCATGGGATTGGTAATATCGTTGGCAAAGCCCCAGAGGGCAAAGCAGAACGTCACAAGAATGAAGGGGATGAGATAGTTCACCCCGTCTTTTGTTATCAGAGATTGTTGTTGCTTTTCCATTCCTTATTTTTGCGTTTGTTAGCGGTAAACAGTTATTGCCGTGCAAAGTAACAAAAAAAAACGCAATTATCCAACTTTTTATTGATATTTTTATTCAACTATCGCAAGTTCCGCCTTTGCGGAAAGAACATTCGTCCATTAACTCCACAGGCTAAAAGCCTGTTAACTCCTGATAACTCCACACATGCGAAGCTTGTTTAACGATGTGTTGCGGTATAAAAACTAAAAATTCTGTCTTTTTGCTTGTTTTTTCGTGGAAAATGTGTAAATTTGCAGCCGAAATCAAAACTTTAACGACAAAAAGATAGTCTAAGTATGTGTGGAATAGTTGGTTATATCGGAAATAAGGATGCTTTTCCTATCCTGATCAAGGGCTTGCGTCGCCTTGAATATCGTGGTTATGACAGTGCTGGTGTGGCTATGATCAATAGCTCCGGCGAGTTGAATGTCTATAAATCGAAGGGCAAGGTCGACAATCTTTGCGACTATTGCAACGATAAGGATGTGAGTGGAAATATCGGTATTGCCCATACCCGTTGGGCCACCCATGGTGAGCCTTCCTCGCGCAATGCCCATCCCCACTATTCTGAGAGCCATAATCTGGCTATCATCCATAATGGTATCATCGAGAATTATGCGGAGTTGAAGGAGAAACTCCAGGCCAAAGGCGTGACCTTCGTTTCCGACACGGATACAGAGGTGCTGGTACAACTCATCGAATATATCAAGGATCATAAGCAGCTCGACCTGCTGACGGCTGTTCAGGTGGCCCTCTATCAGGTGATTGGTGCCTATGCCATCGCAGTGCTCGACAAGCGCGATCCTGATCAGATTATTGCGGCTCGTAAACAGAGTCCCCTAGTAGTCGGCATCGGAGACGATGAATTCTTCTTGGGTTCTGATGCCAGTCCCATCGTGGAGTATACCGATAAGGTGGTGTATCTCGAGGATGGTAATATCGCCGTGATTCGTCGTGGTGAGGAACTGAAAGTTGTAAGCATCCTTGGTGAAGAGCAGGAGCTGACGGTGAAGACCGTCGATATCGACCTTGGACAGATTGAGAAAGGTGGTTATCCTCACTTTATGCTCAAGGAAATCTTCGAGCAGCCAGAATGTCTGACCAATTGCATGCGAGGACGTGTGAATGTGGAGGCCGATCACGTGACGCTCTCTGCCCTGATCGACTACCGTCGTCAGATGCTCAGTGCCAAGCGTGTGGTCATTGTGGCCTGTGGTACATCGTGGCATGCGGGTTTGATTGGTAAGCAGATCATCGAGTCGTTGGTGCGTATTCCCGTCGAGGTGGAGTATGCCAGCGAGTTCCGCTATCGTAATCCCGTCGTGGGTAAGGATGATGTCGTAGTGGCCATCTCCCAAAGTGGTGAGACTGCCGATACGCTGGCAGCCGTACAACTGGCCAAACAAAAGGGTGCCTTCATCTATGGCATCTGCAATGCTATCGGCTCGTCGATACCCAGAGCTACCGACACGGGTACTTATATCCATGTAGGGCCTGAGATCGGTGTAGCCTCGACGAAGGCGTTCACTGGGCAGGTGACGGTGCTCACGATGATAGCCCTCGCCATGGGCGAGGCCAAGGGTACCATTCACCGTGATGAATACCTGAAGATCGTCAGGGGACTCAGTGAGATACCTGATAAGATCCGTGAGGTGCTGAAGACCAACGACAAGGTGGCCGACCTCGCTCGCACCTTTACATATGCCCACAACTTCCTGTATCTGGGACGCGGCTACTCTTATCCTGTAGCCCTCGAAGGTGCACTGAAACTGAAGGAGATCTCTTATATCCATGCCGAGGGCTATCCTGCTGCAGAGATGAAGCACGGTCCTATTGCCCTCATCGACTCAGATATGCCCGTCATCGTCGTTGCCACCCATAACGCCATGTACGAGAAAGTGCTCTCAAATATTCAGGAGATCAAGGCTCGTCAGGGTAGGGTGGTCGCCCTTGTCTCGAAGGGTGATGATACTATCGCCCGCATTGCCGACGAGGTGATCGAACTGCCTGATGTCATGGAGTGTCTCGAGCCGCTGGTGGCTACCATCCCCCTGCAGCTTCTGGCTTATCATGTGGCTGTGTGCAAGGGTAAGAACGTCGATCAGCCCCGTAATCTGGCCAAGTCTGTCACCGTCGAATAACGCTGATCATAAGATGCGTCGATTGCTGATATCCATCATCTGTCTTCTGACCTTGAGCCTCTCGCTCGCAGCACAGGCTCTGCCTACCGACGGACCATTGACACTGCGCCCCATGCTGCAACAGTTGGGTGAGCGTTTGCTGAAGGGAAAGACGGGTGCCATCGTGGCCATCAACCCCGCCAATGGCGAGATTCTTTGTCTGGCAACGAACACTCCCACTGGCAGTGATGTGCGCCAGGCCATCGGCAAACCTCAGGCACCAGGCTCTACTTTTAAGACGGCTCAGGCACTGACGCTCTTATCCGAAGGCTTTGTCACTCCTGATACGAAGATGGAGTGCAATAGTGGCATTACAGATGGTAATATCAAGGTGGGCTGTCATCAGCACCGTTCGCCACTCAACCTGAAAGATGCCCTCGCACAGTCATGCAATACGTGGTTCATCGTCAATTTCGGTTCGATGATCAACGACGACTTCATGTATGCCTCACGTGACGAGGCCATCAATACATGGCGCTCCTATATGCAGTCGATGGGGCTGGGAGGACCTATGCACATCGATATCCAGGGCGAGCAGGGTGGACTTCTGGCAGGAGCTGACTATCTGAACCGTCGCTATAAGGACGGATGGGACGGAAAGACCATCTGGTGGGCAGGCATGGGACAAGGTGATGTCACCTGTACGCCTCTCCAGCTCTGTAACCTCGCAGTCACCATTGCCAATCGTGGTTGGTACTATGTGCCTCATATCCACAAGGACACCAAGAACCAGCGTTATCTCACGAAGCGTCAGACGAAGGTGAAGCCTGAAGCCTATGCCCCTGTGGTGGAAGGCATGCGTCTTGCTGTAGAGAAGGGTACCGCCACTTGTATCAAGGCTTCCTATCCCATCTGTGGCAAGACAGGCACTATCGAGAACCCAGGCGCAGACCACTCGGCCTTCATCGCCTTCGCTCCCATGAATGACCCCAAGATTGCCATCTCGGTCTATGTGGAGCATGGTGGCTTTGGTGCCGACCTTGCAGCGCCGATGGCAGGCATCATGATCGAGTCCTATCTTAAAGGCAAGCTCTCCGCTGCCTCTGAGACCCGTGCCAAACGAATCGAAAACAAAATCATTAGCAAATAATAACAACCCAAAAATCAATGACAAGATGAAACAGAAAACAAACAATTGGCGAACTCTGGCTGTAGCTATGGCCGTGTTCAGCAGTGTTGCCGCCATGGGGCAACAGAAAAAAGAAGGTGGAACTGACTGGTTGAAGGATTTCACGAGTCGTATCACTCTCAATGGTTATGCACAGGGAGGCTGGTCGTACCAGAATCCTAATGGAGAACCAACAAATGCCTATAACCTTAAACGTACATTGCTTTGGGCAAAAGCACGCATTACCGATCGCTGGTCGTTTATGTTCATGCATGATTTCTCGAGTTGCGTTCAGGAATTCTACACTGACTATCGCTTCTCGAAGGGTAATGAGCTGACCGTCCGTCTGGGACAGTTCAAACATTCCTATTCGATGGAGAATCCGATGTCACCCACACAGCTCGAACTCATTGATGTCTATTCTCAGGCTGTGCTCTATCTGGCAGGCGAAGGCCCCGATCCCCTGAATGGCGTGAACTATGGTCGTGACATGGGGCTCGAGGTCTATGGTGACCTGGCCAAAGGCGTGGTGCATTATGAGCTTGCTCTGATGAGTGGTCAGGGAATCAACCGTAGAGACCTGAATAACCAGAAAGACTTTATCGCCAAACTTGAGCTTCGCCCCGTTGATGGTTTCCGCGTAGTGGCCTCAGGCTATCTGGGCACAGGATGCGCTGTGAACCAGGCTGCCTGGAATCCTGAGATTCAAGTGGGCGACAACTATACACGTAACCGCTACAGCGTTGGTGCAGAATATAAAACCAGACCCTATACAGGCAGTAAATACAAGGAAGCCCGTCCTGCCAGCATCCGTGCAGAGTGGCTCGGAGGTAAGGATGGCGAGGTAGGCTCACGTGGAGGCTATGCCACATTCTGTATCCCAGTGGTCGATGCTCTTGACATCGTGGCCAGTGGAGAGACCTTTAACCGTAATACGAAGGTGGACGGCTGGGATCAGACAAACCTGACCATCGGCCTACAGTATTGGTATTATAAGAAGTGTCGATTGCAGCTGCAATACACCCGTTGCCTCTGTGGTGAGAACATCAGTTCTCAGGACTATAACTGGCTCCAGGCCCAAGTGCAAGTAGCTTTCTAATTAATCAAAATCGTAAATCGTAAATCTGTAAATCGTAAATAAAAATATGTTTATAAAGGTTTTACTGACGGTAATTTTCCTGGTCGTGATGGTGGGTGTAGGTTTGTACTCGCGCAAGCAGGCCAGCAGTGTTGACGGATTTGTTCTTGGCGGACGTGCTGTGGGTCCCTGGCTGACGGCCTTTGCCTTTGGAACCTCTTATTTCTCGGCTGTGGTCTTCGTGGGCTATGCCGGACAGTTTGGTTGGAAATATGGATTGTCGAGTGCCTGGATTGGTATCGGCAATGCCGTCATCGGCTCTCTCCTGGCATGGATCATCCTGGGTCGTCGTACCAAGTTGATGACCCAGCATATCGAGAGTCGTACCATGCCCGATTTCTTTGGTACCCGTTTTGGCGATCAGGGTCTCCGAGTGGTGGCTTCTGTCATCGCTTTTGTGTTCCTCATTCCTTATACCGCAGGCGTCTACAGTGGTATCTCACGACTATTCGAGATGGGCTTCGATATTCCCTATGAGTATTGTGTGGTCATCATGTCTATCCTTACCGCTGTCTATGTGATCATTGGCGGTTACAAGGCTACGGCCATGAACGACTTCATTCAGGGTATTATCATGCTCTTTGGTATCGTGGCGGTTATTCTCGCTGTACTCAATGCACAGGGAGGTCTGACTACAGCTGTTGAGAAGCTCGCTATGATTCCCTCTGATGCCGATCCTTCTGTCAATGGAGGCTTTGCTTCGTGGTTCGGTCCTGACCCCTGGGGACTTCTGGGAGTGGTCATCCTGACCTCGTTGGGTACGATGGGTCTGCCCCAGATGGTGGGTAAATTCTACTCCATTACTGACGAGAGTGCCATCAAGCGTGGCACCGTCATCTCCACCGTCTTCGCTTTCATCGTGGCTGGCGGCTGTTATTTCCTGGGTGGCTTCGGCCGTCTCTATGAGCCTGTCATCGGTGCCAACGGTAAGATTGCTTTCGACTCTATCGTACCTGCCATGCTCGTTACCCTGCCCGATGTTCTCATCGCCCTCGTGGTGCTGCTCGTGCTCTCTGCCTCTATGTCGACATTGGCTTCGCTCGTGCTCACCTCGTCATCTACGATGACCCTTGACTTGATCTATCGTGACAAGAAGTCGCTCCCAGGTGAGGTAGAGGATGGTACCATCGATGATATCGTGGCTGAGAAGATTGAGCGTCGAAAGGTGGTGGTGATGCGTGTGCTCATCATGTTCTTCATCGTCATCTCACTGATGATCGCGCTGAATCCGCCGACGTTCATCGCCCAGCTTATGGGTATCTCGTGGGGAGCCCTCGCTGGTGCTTTCCTCGCTCCTTTCATGCTTGGCCTTTACTGGCGTGGCGTCACCACAGCCTCTGTCTGGGCTTGCTTCATCTGGGGTGTTGGTCTTACTGTCATCAATATGCTGCTGGGCAACCCCATCAATCCCATCAATTGCGGAGCCATCGCGATGGTGGGTGGATTCCCCGTCGTATGGATTGTCAGCCTATTGACGAAGAAACTTCCCCAGCAGACAATCGACAGCATCTTCAAGTGCTACGAATAAGGCATTTCGACAGCCTAATTGCAAATTTTCCGCGAAACATTTCCTTGTTTCGCGGAATTTTTGTATCTTTGCCGCCATGCAACTATTATCTATTTTAAGGAATAGGATTTTTTTGGTCTTCGTCAGTGCGCTTGTAACAATGAATGTGCAGGCTCAGTCAGAAATTGCCAAGGAACTGAAGGCCGATATTAACCGTTCTGCGGGAATGTTCTATGCCCGTCCAGTAGGGAAGATGCCGAAAGACACTCCAGCACCCAAGGGTAAGAAGCCTTTTTATATCAACCATTACGGTTGTCCAGGCTCCTATTACCTCGACAAGAAAGAGTATTACACGGATACATACGCCACCCTTGCCAAGGCTGACAGTCTTGGAAAACTCACAGATCTGGGAAAAGACGTGTTCCGTCGTGTTAGTCTGTTGTATCAGGATGCCAATGGCAGATTTGGTGAACTGACAGCTAAGGGTGCGCGCCAAATCAGGGCCCTGACGAAGGAGATGGTAGAGCGATTCCCCGATATGTTCACGGCGAAGGGTTACTACAGCGTCCGTAGCATCGTTGAGAACCATTGTATCCTCAGCATGCAGGAAGGTCTGCTCCAACTCTCGTCCATGCAACAGCCTCTCGTGGCACGAAGCAAGTCGTCGTATAAGGAAGAGTCGTTTATGGACCCAAAGGATGAGCTACTGACGAGCCAGCGTACCGATTCGCTGACCATGGCCCGCTATTCACGGTTCGTGGCCCTGAACTCCAATGATGGTCGATTGATGGGCTCACTCTTCAACGACCAGAACTACGTCATCACCAACATCGACGCCGCAACCCTTAGTAAACAGCTCTATATCCTCGCTGGCGACATCCAGCATACTGATATCGCCGGACTGGTGACACTCTGGGACATTTTCACTCCCGAGGAGATCCACCGCCACTGGCGCAGGCAGAACGCCTGGCACTATATCAACTACGGCGGATGTACGTTGAACGGTGGCTATCAGGCATACCTGCAAAGGGGTGTCTTGAGGAATATGATCCACATGGGCGACAGTATGATGGTTCGTTATAATCCGCTGATGCACTTGCGCTATACCCATTCCAATGTCGTGATGTCGCTGGCTTGTCTGATGGAGCTTGATGGCTATGGTCTGCATACAGCCAATCTAGACTCGTTGGAGGCTTATGGATGGGCTAATTACCGCATCGCCCCCCTTGGTGGCAGCATCGAGATGATCCACTATCGCAGTGAGCGAGGCGACCCTGATGTACTGGTGAAGGTGCTTCTGAATGGTCATGAGGCGCGTCTGCCTATTGAGACCGATTGTGCGCCTTACTACCACTGGAACGATGTGAAGCGTTACTATCTGCGTAAGTTGTACCGCTATGAGAATCGTAGGTTTAACTTTAATGCCAAGAGAAGATGATGAATACGAAGACAAGATACCTGATAGTGGCACTGCTCACTTTTCACTTCTCACTTTTCACTTCTCTCTGCGTGATGGCGCAGCCCAAGGTGATGCAGATCATCAAGGAGACACCTTCGTATGCATCATGCAACTATCACATCTATCCTGATACGATCACTGCCCAGCTGACACCATCGCCTGAGGGCAAGAAGCCCTTTTATATCTCCCACTATGGTCGTCATGGCTCGCGTTACATCAGCAGCCGCAGTGGCTACGACATCCCCTATATGATGATGCTCCATGCCGACAGTGTCGATGAACTGACACCAGCAGGTCGCCATGTACTCCATGAGATGAATCTCATCATGCGCGATACCGAAGGGCGATGGGGCGAGCTGACGGGCTATGGCAAGGTACAGTTGCAGAAGATAGGACGACGGATGGTGGAGAACTTCCCTGAGGTGCTCCATGCAGGAACCAAGGTGACGGCCATCAGTACGGTTGTGCCTCGTTGCATCGAGTCGATGGGAGCTTTCACGATGGAGATGCTTCAGGTGTGTCCCCAACTTGATATCACCTTGCAGGCCTCACAGCGCAACCAGTGGTATATGAACCATCAGGATCGCAAGCTGCGTCGTGGCTATATGACGCCCGAGGCTAAGAAAGCTTACGATAACTATACCGCTCACCGTATGGGTAACACGCGATTGATGGAGATGATCTTCAAGAATCCTGATATCGTGAAGGAGGTTGTCGACGAGGAGCAGTTCAGCTATTACCTCATGAAGATGAGTCTCTTCCAGCTGAACACCAACTATAATCAGAACACCCATCTGATAGGACTCTTCCACACTGATGATCTCTATCTGATGTGGCAGATCGACAATGCCCTCTGGTATATCCAGCATGGCGCCTGCAAGCTCAATGGCGGTCGTCAGCCTTATAGCCAGCGTTATCTGCTGCGTCAGATGATCGCCGATGCAGATAGTTGTATCCAACTCGACAAGCCCACAGCCCAACTGCGCTTTGGTCACGAGACGGTCCTCTTCCCGCTTGTTTGCCTGATTGGTGTCAACGGCTACGATCTCGAGACCGACGACCTCGACGAACTCGAAGAGAAGGGTTGGTGGTGCTCCAGCGTGTTCCCCATGGGTTGTAACCTGCAGTTCATCTTCTACCGTAATAACCCCAAGGATCAGGATATCCTCTTCAAGGTGTTGCTCAACGAGGAGGAAGCCACGTTGCCTCTCCAGCCTGTCACAGGTCCATATTATCGATGGGCCGACTTCCGACAGTATTGTCTCGATAAGTTATCCAAATACAAATAAAATAAACTAGTAAAATGATGAAAAAATCCATTTTGACCATGGCCCTGCTGTCTGTGACGATGTCGCTGGTAGCTTCTTGTGGGCTGCGCCCGAAAACTGCTGAGGCTCCTGTTGCCGAGGCTGAGTTGACAGAGACAACAGATGCCGATATGGCCCCCGATTTCGAACTGCCCGACCTTCAGGGCAACCCCCTGAAGCTCTCCTCGCTCAGAGGCAAATACGTTGTGCTCGACTTCTGGGGCTCGTGGTGCGTGTGGTGCATCCGTGGCATCCCCAAGATGAAGGAAGCCTATGCCAAGCATAAGGATAAGATGGAGATCCTCGGCATCGATTGTCGTGACACTGAGGCCAAGTGGAAGGCCGCTGTAGCCGATCACGAGCTGCCCTGGTTGCAGGTGCGCTGTCCTGACGAGCAGTTGCCCACCATCGGCGCCCAATACAATATCGAGGGATTCCCCACGAAGGTAGTCATCGATCCTGATGGCAAGATCGTGAAAGTCGTGGTTGGCGAAGATCCTGCTTTCTATTCTTTCCTCGACGAACTCTTCGCCAAGTAAAGGCAGCTAATATTTAATTTTTATTTCCAGGATGTTGCGATTGGCCTCACGATGATAAGTGAGGCTGTTGCTCATCCTGCGCATAAACATGATGCCCAGACCTCCGATGGGGCGTTCTCCGACAGGTATGGACAGATCAGGACCAGGGGCGACTGTAGGATCGAAAGGCTCGCCGTCGTCACTGATGGTCACGGTGAGCAGACCGTCGCTGTCTTGGGTATCAATTTTGATTTCCGTGGCACCACTGTAGTCAATAATATTTCCGACAGCTTCCTCCACGGCGAGGCGCAGTCGTCCTGCATCGTCTTCATTGAGATGGGCATTGGCAGCCAGTGACTTGATGAATCCCGTCATTTTAGGATAACTTTTCTTCGAGACCTTCAGGGTCATGTTAGTGGGACTCATACGCTGGATGGCGAACATCGTCATGTCGTCACTCTGTTCAGCCCCAGCGACAAAGGCATCTACCGTCTCCTGCATCTGTACGATCAGAGACTCTGGCGACAAGGTCCCCTCGGCCTTGGCCTTGTGCGCCACCTCATAGATACGGTCTCGCGTAAACATCTGCCTGTTGGCGTTCATGGCCTCATTCAGTCCGTCGGTGAAGAGAAAAAGGATGTCGTAGGGCTTCAATGTAGTTTCCAAGGGCTTATAGATGGATTCGTAGAAAGAACCAACAGGGAAGGCAGGCAAGAACGGCAGCTCTTCAACACGATCGCTGATCAGCACGGGGCTCTCATGGCCTGCTGAGCAGTAAACCAGTCGTCCACACTGCAAATCAAGCACACCCACAAAAAGCGTCACAAACAGGTCGACACTGTTCGTGCTCATGATCTGATTGATATGTGATATGATGTCCTCTGGCCGATCGCTTTTGACAGAATAGGCCCTGAACAGACTCTTGGTCACCGTCATCAGCATAGCGGCAGACACACCTTTGCCCAGCACGTCACCCACACAGAAGAACAGTTTCCCGTCGCGGAAGAAGAAGTCGAACAGGTCGCCGCCGACGGTTTTGGCAGGTTTCAGGCTGCCATAGATGCTGACATCGTGGCGGTCAGGGAATGAAGTAGGCAGCATGGCCATCTGAATGTTACTGGCAATGTTGATCTCTCTCTCCATCGATGCCTTCTCGGCAGTCGTGGTCTTCAGCTGTTCGACATAGGAAGCCAACGAATGCTGCATGTTGTCAAACGAGTCGCGCAGCATTTTGATCTCATCATTATACTGAATGTCGGGCAGTGGTACTTTGAAGTTTCCTTTAGCCACCTCGTCGGCACTCTCAGCCAGCGAGTGAAGCGGTTCGGTAGATTTCCGGATAGAGGCACGGCACAGCAGATAGATGGCCTGCAAGCCGATGAGTATCAGCCCGATTATGATCAGTCCGAGGATAGTGCCAGGCTTATACAGGACCCTCATAGGTATCATCATACCCATAGACCAGTTGGTATAATCGATGTTGAAATAGATGAGAAGCGACTTTTTCCCTTCAATCACTATTGTGGCCAGTCCTTTCTTCTTTTCCTTCATATCCTTATACACACGGTCGTCGGCTTTATCCGGTGTCTGGGCTACTTCGTCAGCGAAATTGCCATTCATGATGCGCCTTTCGTCCCAGTGCACGATATATCTGCCTTTGGAATCGATGATAAAGGTCTCGTACTCCAGGTCTTTGCCCTCATAAGAACTCGACTGCCTGTTTGTGTAGTTCTTCTCTATTTCATAGACCATCTTCTGTAATTCATCTAGGAGGATGTCAGCACCCATGACGCCGATTTTCCGTCCCTGCTTGTCACGGATAGGCAGGACGTATGTAACCACGATTCCCTGAGCGCCTGTCTGATCCTCATAAGGGTCGGCAAATATGCCGTCATCCGTCTCCATGCCGGTCTTATACCACTCTTCATTCTGATAGTCCTTCTGCTCTGAGCCTATCTGCGATACTTCTATCGAGTCGTGACGGTGTATCGCGTACGGTTCAAACCACCGTCCCTGATTCTCGTAGTAATAAGGCTCGAAACCGACGCCATATCCCAGAATACTCGTATTCAGTTCCAGCTCTTCTTTCATCGTGGCGATGACCTTCTCCGGCGAGTCGAGATGGCGTTCTATCTCGTCTCTCACATTCCTCGATGCCACCACGTATTCCACGAATTTCTTTTCTACCTTCTCTTGGGAGATATGGAGGATGCTGAAGAAACGCTTCTCCGTCTCGTCTACCATCACCCTCATGGTAATGACGAAGGTGATGATGGCGAGGATACCCAGGATGGTCAGCACGACAAGGATGATCTTGCGTGTCAACCGTTTAGAGAAAGAGTAGAACTTCATGGATTATTCAATCTCTTGGTAAATGGTCAGAAAACCGCCCGTGTTGAGCACATTCTTCACATGAGGGTTCATCTGGGTGATAAAGCACAGATGGTCAATGTCACGCTGATGCTTATAGAGATTGATCAGCATACGGAGTCCCTTTGATGCGATATAGTTCAGCTGACTGCAGTCTATCAGTATATCAAACTCCTCCTGCGTAAAGACACGATTCAGCAACTTCTCAGCCTCAGACACTGCTGCGTTGTCAAGATCACCGATGATGGAGATGACCAGCCTTCCGTCTTGTTTCGCAAATTTGATTTCCATACGTTCTTTATGTTATATTGTTATAAAATTACTTTCTGCCATAACACGATAATTTTATGTTGTATTTATTTATAATTTTCGGTATTTGGTTGCAAATTTAATTAAAAAATTGGAAATCACCTAAATAATTACCTTATTTTTTTATCTGCATTGAAATACGCTGCCGTCATAACGACGAGCGCAAAGGTACTGTGGTTTTTGGAGGTGGACAAATTTTCTGCCGACTTTTATCCGAAGTTGTTGCGACTGATAGTTATTTATACGACAAAGACCCTGTATGATAAATTTTTCTGTCGCGAGATAGTGACACAGAAATGGCTGACGCAAAATGATTTGGTTACAAATAATGCGGGATTTTAGCGAAGTTGTGTCATTTGCAAGCCTTGCAGTGCAGAATTATTTGGGGAAATGGATTTTTCCCCTTATTTTTGTAGCCATAAAACAAATAAAACAGCTGAATTATGCCTCTTGAGATCGAACGTAAATTCATAGTGCTAGACAACTCATATAAGAGGGAGTCGTACAAACATGATCATATCGTGCAGGGATATATTTGTAGCGATGAGGGTAGGACTGTAAGGGTACGTATCAGCGATGAGCGTGCATATATTACTATAAAAGGTCCTGCTCCTGGGGGTGGACTGCCTTGTTATGAGTTTGAAAAAGAAATCACATTGGAAGAGGGTCGCCAATTGATGCACCTATGTGAACCTGGTATGATTGACAAGGTACGCTGGTTGGTGAAAAGCGGCAAACACACCTTTGAGGTTGATGAGTTCTTTGGCGAGAATGAGGGATTGGTTATGGCAGAGGTTGAACTATCTTCTGTTGATGAAAGTGTTATAATTCCAGATTTTATTGGGAAAGAAGTAACAGGTGATCCCCGTTACTTCAACAGCCATCTACGCATTCATCCTTATCGGACTTGGTGACCAATTATCCTTCTTAGACAAGTAAGCAATGACGGAATCCCAATCAGGGAACTCGTCTGAACCATATTTGATCCATTCCCCTGGGAATTCGCTTGCTCCATTATTTGGTCTGTCATCAATGAGATAATCCCCTATGATGAGATCTTTTCTGTGAGTAAGGATGATCTTTTTATAAAAGATACCTTTGAAGTATTTCGTAATCCATGTTCTTTTATCCATCCATGCAGTTGGATTCTTCCAAGGGGCTGTTGAGAGAATAAACACATCGTAATGTTTAGCCAAGGTCTTTACTGCTTTCACAGCTCCCTCAATGGGCGACATCAATGAGAATATACCTGGGATTTCTTCAGTGTGGTCCCCATATTCTCTTAATACTGCTTCATCTACTCGATCTTCTCCTGATTTGAAATCTACCAGGACTCCATCCATATCAAAAAACAACGTCTTCATTATATCTATAATTTCTTATAGGCCTCCAATTATAGATCAATTGGGCAATTATACTTGAAGAGAATCCTATCTTTTATACGCTGTCCGCTTATAATCCGATCTCCATCAAATAAAAAAAGAATAGTTTCTCTAACAACACCTTTCCAATAATTCCAATAACAACAACTTACATGAGCAACATCATCTTTTATCCATACACTTGGCTTTAATAATTCTTCATCCTTAAAATCACTAAGATCTGGAATAGGGAAATTGTGAAAGAAGGGGGGGATACTCTCAACATCTTCCTCAGAGAATAAATATTTTCTATTATTGTATTGACCGTGCCAAAATGCAGGGAGCAGTGTAGAAGCAATGCTTAATAGATATGCTTGCCAAGCGCCTGTGTCTGTCTTTTTAACAATTAGATGAGCGAAAATTTCATATGACTGTTTAATAAAATCGTCCGGCCACTTCTCTGTGTCAAATGCCTTATCGCATGAGTAATCCTTAAAACTATTTCCTTTATAGCTATATAACCATGAATTGTTTCCGATGCCTGAAAGCCCCACATCTTTTAAAGCAAGATGATAATTATCGTCAAGTCTCAAACAAGTAAAGAGTTGCAAAAGCATTTCAACTTCTTTTTTCCTTTCTATTATCTCGTTCAAAAGCTGCAGATATGAGCGAGCAGTCTTAATCATTTTCTCAGTTTTCATACGCCAATCAACCAAATAAACCAATAAAGAAAAATGCAATCAATAAAATAGTCCAAATTAATCTTTTCATAACTTTCCTTTTTTTAAAATTAATACTCTTTTCATTTTCTCAATTATCGCATCCAATTCTTTTGATGTTTTCTTTTCTTCTTCTTCTGTCATAGTAACTGTTTGTTTTTAAATTTTATACTCTTTTTAATTGATCTCTGCTGCAAAGATAACGATTATTCTTTATGGTTCCAAACATTTTTGATATGCAAGCCTTGCAATAACAAATCCATAATTAATACATTCTTATCTTGTTTCAAAATTTTTTTATAATAGTATCTCGATTGCTCTTCTTGCAATTTCTTTTGTAATGCCATCCCAAGGATCGGTTTTGATAATATGATGCTCTTGGATTAACAGGAAATCTTTATCGTCATCGTCAATGATGGCATACTTGTACATTAATGGATTGTTACTTGCATTTGTTCTAAGCCATTCGCTGATCTCAAGACCACGAGTACCATATGGGAATACAGAATAGCTGCCTTGCTGAGTCATATCAGTATAAAAAAGAACCTTTTCTAATCTTGGCGTCATACTGAAAATCTGGTCTGGTAGATTACGTTTGGCCCATAGGCGGTTCATCCAATCCCATCCTTTAAAACGCCAAGTAGAAGAAATAACCAGTTTCAATTCTGGTACATTATTAATTATAAGAGCAAGATTCTCTACGGCTTCATGGTCAAAAAGAGTTCCGAAATCATCACGTTCATACTCATCATGATCAATCAGGTATTTGTAATAACTGTCTGTATTCAACACGCCGTCTATGTCGAGAAATAAATATCGTTCCATCTTGTCTTATTCATCTACAATTTCATCCATCACTTTCACGAATTCATCAAACTTCTTTTTAATTTTTGATTTTATACTTGAGAGAGGAGTGGGGTTCTTTTGCTCGGACTTAACTATTTGGGGGATTACAAGTTTCTGTTGAAGGACAGGAATTTGAGAAGAAGTCTGTTCTTCGTTCATCTTATTTTTCCTATTCCGTAAATCCTTTTTCTTTTTATATTCCTTCATAGCCAAGTCTATACTTGATTCTGCGTCAGTCTCTGTTGGAGATACCTTTACCCAGACATACATCCTGCCTCTGTCTTCTGTATGTTCGCAAAAAGTAAAGCCGCCTCTACATACAGCTTCGGCCTCATGAACTAGAGTATAATTCTTCATGCGATAATTGAAGCGATCACTTTTATCTTGAGGCAATTCCTCAAGTATACGTTTTGCTGTTTCTAACGTCATCTTCTTTGTAATCCTATTCGTAAGTTTGAATTAAATCATAAGCCTTCTGAAGCTTTCTTGTCACTTCGCCCTTCATCAGATTATCGAATTTGGTTTCTTCAGACTTGTAATTGGCATAGTTCTGGTAATACGAGGTAATTCCATTGATTAGCCACATCGCAGAGCTCCTGTCATCACTATCCTGTCCGACACCATAATCCAAGATGTCAAGCATTCTACTTATTTTGTTGATGGCACTCTTGCTGATATCTCTGTTCCAAACATCTTTCGACTTTTTGAAAATTTTGAGATCTTCATCCTCATAAGTTACCTCAGCAAGAATCTTCATCAGGTCTTGCTCTGCCAACTTTATGTTCTGCAGATGTTTGAACTCTGCTTCCAGAGAATTCTTGTAAATGTCATACATGTTAAGCGTTCTATACACAAACTCTGCATTCTCACTCTCTCTTAAATCGAGACGATCCATCACATTCCGTGAATGACGTAGAGACAACTTTCCTGAATTATTTCTCATTGCAAAGTTAAGTGTGTTATTGCATACTACACGTATTGGGGTCACAAGACAATTAACAGCTCCAGTTCCATCGTGTGATGTCGTAAACACTATATACATCTCGACACGGTCATTCCCTTCGTTGTCGAGGATAATCTGTTCTGGGAACTTTGCTGTTATAAACACCCGTTCTCCTTCGCCTAATACTCCAGCAGTCTCTATCACTGGCGTATGTTCATCATCGGCCATCTTGCCTGTAACCAGCGTATCGATGAATTTAAAGGCATCTTCGTTTTGGACAACACCATAATTCTCAGTTACAATGCCAAGGAATTGGTGTGTATCAAGGCGTATGGTTGCCATATATTTGGGAACAATGGCATTATTTAGTTGGAGCGCCATAACGCTACCATAATCCATCTCGCGCTTGATGTCTGGTGTTATCATCGCTAATGGTTGAAGTGCCACTTTATAATCTGCATGGCAACCATGAAGAGCCTCCCTCACAGTAAGTGGTCTGTCGTATACAGTACCAAGCCTATGCCAAGCTCTTGCCTTGCGGCCATTTTCAATAAAACTGGCCTTGCCGTTTCTGATTTCGATACAGTGTGACATAATCAAATAATTTTAAATTGTCTACATTATTTCTTCTCCTCGAAGTAGTCCTCTTCTTCTACCAAGCATTTGCAGCCCATCATTTTGAGGTGAGACAACTTATCCATGAAACGTTTTCTTGATAAGCTATCCCTTTTATACATCTTTGCCGTTCCCTCTTCTGTCTCTTCGAAAGCCAGCGTGTTACGTATACCCATGCTGCCTGCAACAGCTTCTACATCCTGATTGGCTCCAATGTAAGTGAAAGTCCAACCTTCGTGGCGTAACTCTTCAACGAGTGACTTTATCTGCGGGCCAGACCAATGAATGGAGGAGTTTTCATAGCCATCTGTGATGACGGTCACTAAGACTCTGTCTTCAGGGGTCATCTTTCTTTTGAGTTCAGAGATCATTTCTCCCATAGCGTCATAGAGAGCAGTGCATCCACAAGCTACATAGTCCTCTTTTGTGATTTCCTTCACTTCGTCGATAGGTGTAACAGAATACTTTACCTTCAAATAGTCGTTGCCAGAGTTAAAGGACGCAAAAGTCAGATACTGTTGCAGTTCCGGATGGTCTTTCTGACCAATACGAATTGTCTGAATGGTTTCATTGGTACCTGTGAGTGCCTGATTGTAGATACTTTCCATTGAGCCTGAGGCATCAAGGATAATGAGATTGATAATTCTTTTAATGTCCATAATCTTTGCATTTTATTAATTACACGATGCAAAGATAGGAGTAAAATCAATCAAAAACAAGAAAAAAAGAAATGCAAGCCTTGCAAGAATGAAGCCGCTTTTTACATCGAAGGCATCTCTGCCTTTGCCTGTTCTTGCTTCTTCTTAATTTCTGCTTTTATGATATCAACTTTTTCTTTGAATGCTTTGTCTTTCTTATAGAGCAAACATTTTGTGATATCTCTGTTGCCTTTGATTATTTGTTCAATCAAGTCCACTGCGTCAAAAACGCGCTCGATATCGATATTAGGTATTTCTTCATTTTCGTCAACGTAGTGTGCAAGATACTCCATTGAGCGGGTGTGAATACCAATTCGTGAACAAACTAGATATGAAACGATTTCTGCTTCAAACTCCTTCACTTCTTTTGTATAAGAGCGGTCTTTAAACCATGGATGTACCATATGCAAGCAGAATAGATGTCCCAACTCATGAAAGATGCTGGCAAGTTCCTCTGCCTTGCTTGCTCCTGCCCTTACACTTAATATAAAATGGCTGTTGTGTCTTATGAAGTAATCATGGTTTATTTTGACATCAAGCTCTTCAGAATTGTCTATTCCTATTTGTGCTTGTATTTCAGAACCAACAACATAATTGTTATGGTATGCAATACCATATTTCGGCAGGTTTTCTTCTAAATTTGAAAAATAGAAATATAAGTCATGCTTACATTCTGCTTTGTGTAGATTGATAATTTGTTCTATGGCGAGATGATCTTCAACCTTATTATAATTACCAATGGGCTTGGTGTCATAAATGTCGAATAAGAACTCGACGGGATAGAATGGTAAAAGAATGATAACAGGCCGAGCATTGGGTTTAATCTTCCTTTTATAAAGTTCAGACCATTTTTTTACTGTAAGAACCATTTTCGCACCAGGTCGCTGTTGTTCAACAAGAGCGGCATTATATACACCCAGGTAGGGAAAGCTGGCATAAAAATCCAGCATCATCTTGAAATTTTCACTCTTACGATATCGTTTGACGTCCTGAAAAAGACGATTAATTGACGCAATCTCTTTCGCGCGATTATTATCATCAAACAGATCTTTTTGCTTATCATCACTCATATTCGTCCTCAAAAATTAATAATTCTCGATCTAGTGAAATCTTATAGGGCTCGCCTGGTTTACCTGCAATAATATAATTCTTAGCTAAATGCTCATCAAAACTGCCTTCGAAGGCTTTTCGAATTTTGGTGATTACTGTGTTCAGGTAATTGCTATAAGCTTCCAGTCTCTTGACACTTTCATTCATTCGAGGTGGTATATCGTCCTTACCACTTGCCTGTCCGTAGTAGTTTAATAATTCTGAATGGTATTCTTCTAGTCTCTTTAAGACAATACCCTCAGGATGATTCAGAAAAAGCATATAGACGGCTTTGTGCAGTGGGGTCAAATCTATTTCAATGTTATTGTAATCAGGCAAATAAATACTAAGGTCATCTGTAATATACAGATGTGATAATAGTTCTATCTTTTCAATAGCCTCATGGATGGCTGCGGGTGCTACTCCAATAAGACGGAGCTTCTTTACGATTTTTTCTAACTCCCTTAATATGTCCTCTGGGCTCTCCTCACGCGTTTCTTCTAGTCTTATATATCTTTTGCACTTAAATTCTGTGTCATCTTCCTCTTCAACGATGCTTTTCCCAAAATTCTTAATTCCTTTCTTTAATTTGTCCCATGTTGGGGTAGAGGAGTATTCCACTTGCGGTTCTGGAGTATCTTCATGAGCCATCATTGGAGACTCGTCTACATCTACTTCGTGGATAGAAAATTGAAGGGTAGGAGTTAATTCTTCTTCGATTTCAGAAATCGCATCCTCAAACCATTTGTTAGTAGCGGGGGGATCGATATCATCGATGTCAATCGTTATACCTTGGAATTTCCAACCATCTTCATCTTGACATGGAGCGAATAAGAATGAAGGCTTGATCTTGTCCTTATTCTCTACATGGCTCATGTATCCTAGAAGATAGCTGCTGCGCAGTTCCACCTTCTCCATAATCTCAGAAGTAAGATAGGGGGCGTAGTATAACACTTTCTCTTTGATCTCTTCATCATTGAAGAACATGGGGAGATAAACGAAGTCGAGGTTGGCTCGTTTGAAATTCCACTTGATTCTCTCATAATTATCTCTGATGATTGCATTAATACGCTCATCATATAGGTTCTCAACATAGATAACCTGTCTTTCCTCAGGCTTAAACGGGAGATCTTTAAAGGCAATAGAATATCTCATAAGCGATCATTTTTGCTGCAAAGATAATGTATTTCTTTCATACTTCCAAATAAAAATAAGATGTAAGCCTTGCAAATTATAAAAGCCCCTGAATTGAAGGCACTTCTTAGTGGATCCAATTTCCACCAATATCCAACCATCCAGGGGCCGAAACCTAATCGCTTCAAAACCGCAGCTCTCGAAAAGCCTCACGGACGAAAAAGGTTTCTATTGGGCGCAATCCCTTTCTTTACCCCCACTAAGAGAAGATGCACCCGCCCGACACCTTCGGAGTTCACGACCTTGCATTGACGGGATCGCTGGTGGGGGAACTCTCCTTGGAATTCCGATTGCAAAGATACGACTAAAAATCAATTCCTCCAAATTTTAATCTTTTGCAAGGCTTGCAAAGCCAAAATGTTTGGAATGGTGAATTAATTATGCTATATTTGCAATCAAATTTAGTTTCGGCTTGTAAGTTGTACGTTCGCCCTCATAGGGGAGTCGCAACTGACATTCCGAAACTATTTCTTTCAAGAAACCAGCCATCACATGGAAGTTTTTGTTATTACTGTCCTTTAATCACCGCTATTGGATCCAGCTTTGTCATTACTTTTACTAAGTCGGATTCTAGGGCGATGACCTGATCGATGTCCTTATAGGCATTGGCAGCTTCATCGAGGTCGCGCTGAGAGCGAAGGCTATGAATAATCCCCTTTTCGTCCATTTTCTTGATTTCATCTTCAAGGTTTAGCGTCTTGATAGCCTGTTTACGACTCATCAAACGACCTGCGCCATGAGAGGAACTCATAAAATACCGTTCTTCCTATTACTTCTACTTTTTCCATAATCGTATTTTATTCTCTTTTGTTGCGGAGGCTGGATTCGAACCAGCGACCTCAAGCTTATGAAACTTGCAAGCTACCAACTGCTCTACTCCGCTATTTGAATGCAAAATTAGGTTTTATTTCTCATTTTTACAAGTATTTTTCGTTTGCAAGCCTTGCAAAATGAAAATTCTCCCGCTCATAATCGAGCGAGAGAATCCTTTAGATTCAGGGAATTAATATCCCATACACGAGGTCGTTCCCATTGCAGTCAGTACCGCTGAGATGATCGATGCGAGGATCTGCAGCGTCCACTTCAAGGTTTCCTTCTTTGTCATAAGCTACCTCCTTCCTGATTAGCTACCAGTGTCGAAGCCACCGCCGTTGTCGCCACTACCGTTCTTGGTGAACGTCTTAGATGCTACCTCAGAGGATACACCATTCTTGATGGCGATAGCCTTCACGATGACGGTGTCAGTCAGGGTCAGAGCCTCCGAGTAAAGGCTGCTCTCTGCCGTAGGTGCGCTGCCGTCTACCGTGTAACGGATTTCTGCGCCCTCAGGACCTGAGATGGTCACCTGAGTTGACTCATCGAACGGAGTCTCACCACTGATGGTAGGAGCTGCTACCGTCTCAGCCTGCGAACCGCCATTCTGCTCACCGCTGTTGCCACTGTTACCTGAGTCGCCGTTCTGCTCAGAACCGCTGTTCTGTGAACCTGAGCCGGATCCGCTGCCTGAGCCACCACCGTTCTCGTCCTCCTCCTTCTTCAGGAGTGAATCCACGTTGATAAACTCTGCCTGCTTCAGGAACTGACGGCTCGAGATGTTCTGCTCCTGCTCCTGTTCAGGCAGGAAACGGATGTGCAGACCGTCGATGTTCGAGTTGATGTTGAACTTGTCCTTCGTCAAAGCGCCGCCCTTCTTGCACTCCAGGGTGGTGTAGA
>JAEEGJ010008188.1_pt1 | contig 29052 bp, 26 predicted proteins | sample 8958761 | NCBI WGS metagenome assembly JAEEGJ01 (sample SAMN16246546, study PRJNA631951) | gut metagenome | biome: gut microbiome; feature: rumen; material: RS-attached | host: Bos | place: Iran: Karaj | collected 2018-10
TGCGCCGCCGCCTGAAGCGTCACCGCCAGCTGCCGCGCCGCCGCCTGAAGCGTCTCCGCCAGTTGCTGCGCCGCCGCCTGAAACGTCACCGCCAGCTGCTGCGCCGCCGCCTGAAGCGTCTCCGCCCGCTGCGCCTGATGAAGTACCGTCGGCTGCGCTTGTTGTAGCCTGTGTGGTTGACTGATATGCATGAGCTCCGTTACAGTACGGAGGAGAGTAATTATCAGTTACCTGCGATTTCCAGTAACCGATGATATTGCTCTTCGGGCAGCCGGAACCTGCTATGCAGCCTGTGCTTGAACACATAGGAGCTTCGATGACAGTGCTTACCTTTTCAAAGTCGTAAGCTGTATCACCGTAATTCTCGATAATGTAATTGCCTATGACACTGCGCCATGTCTTTGCCGAGATTACAGCCTGAGGCAGTTCAAGACTGTTGTCTATATATTCAAAACCAACGGTTATTCCGCTTACAAAGTCAGGTGTAAGACCTACGAAGCACTCGTCGGCGAAGTCCTGAGTCGTACCTGTCTTTCCTACAACGACCTTGTTCGGAAGTGCTGCTTCCGGAGCTGTACCGCCAACGCCTACAACATTTTTCATAAGACGGTTCATAACATAAGCTGTCTCGTCGGAAACTGCACGTCTCGGATTGCCGTCGTTCTGATAGATCACCTGCTGATTGCTGTCTTCGATCCTTGTGATGAAGTGCGCGTCATACTGCATACCCTGATTTCCGTAGGGAAGGTATGCGTTTACGAGGTTTTCAAGAGTTGTACCGTGAGTAAGAGCGCCGAGAACAAGAGGAGATTCAAGACCTCTTTCGACCTTGTCCATTCTGAGACCGAGCTTTTCTGTAGTGAAGTCATATACTTCCTCCGGTCCGAGCTGATGAACGAGCTGAGCAGAGATAGTATTCTTTGACTGACGGAGACCGTCCCAAAGCTGAACCGGACCGCCGCCGCCCTGTACGCCGCCGTAGTTTTTAGGCCACCATTGACCATCAACTATCATTACCGGAGAGTCCTTTATTATGGAGCCCCAGTGGAACTTACCTGATTCAATGCCGTAGCCGTAGCCGGCGATAGGCTTGATCGTAGAACCTACCTGACGTCCGTTGTCCTTCTTGCAGGCGTAGTTTGTAACGAGAGAGCCCTTTTTCTCACCGGTATTTCCGACTGCACAGAGCACCTCGCCCTGATAGTTTATAGCGACGAAGGCTATATGAGCAGGGTAATCCTCCGGAACACCGTCGGGGTGACCGAAGGGTTTAAGGTCAACTGACTTGCGGTACTGATACGGATAGAGGAACTCACCCAGTACGTTGTCAACATTGCTGAGCCTGTCCTCGACATAGGTCTGCATCTGCTTGTCGTACTTTGTATATATCTTGTAGCCGCCTCTGTATATCTTGCTGAGAGCGGTATCATCGTCCAGGTCGTACTGCTCTGCGAACCAGTCCCTTGCTTCAAGGAGGATATTGTCGAGTATCCAGCTGTAGGATTCTTCCTTGTCCTTGAGATCCTGAAGCTCGGATTCGGGGTGGAGAGCCTTGTATTCTTCGGAGTCTGTGAATATAAGAGGTGTGACGATATACTGCTGATATTCGTCATAGCTGATAGAACCGTTCTCGTACATCTTGTAGAGAACGTACTCCTGACGGGGCTTGTTGTTTGCCTTTCCGTCAACTACTATTGGTGAGTTGGGGTCGTTGTCGTCCTTGCGGTATATTACCTTGGGACCGTATTCCTCAGGGCTCTTTGGTATAGACGCAAGTACGGCAGCCTCAGGTATCGTGAGGTCATCGACGCTCTTTCCGAAGTATTCAATCGAAGCTGTCTGTATACCGTTTATAGGACCGCCGAAGCCGATATAGTTGAGGTATTCTTCAAGTATCTCGTCCTTGGAGTATGATTTTTCGAGCTGCATGGCTGAGAATATCTCACGCATCTTACGCTGCGGAGAATGTTCGTCGTCTCCTGAGAGGTTCTTTACAAGCTGCTGTGTGATAGTGGAACCGCCCTGCTCGGTATTGTAGAAATGAAGGAACATATTGAGAAAGGCGGAGAATGTACGCTTGTAGTCGACGCCTTCATGAACGTAGAAACGCTCGTCCTCCGTATATACGAATGCGTCGCGGACGTGCTGCGGTATTCTGTCGATGGTGACAGGTATACGCTGCATACCTACCGTGAATTCGCGGAGCATTTCCAGCTGATCGTTGCCGCTTTCGTCCTTTACCTCCGCATAGATGTAGGTATTGCTTCCTGATTCAAGGTCCTGAAGCGTTACCGTAGTGGAGTCGTCCATGAATTTGAGGACATAGACAGTGAGAGCTGTGCTTACGATAGTACCGGTTATGATGATAACGAGCGTAAGTGACAGCAGGGTAGCCGCAATGACAGAAAACAGCTTTTTGATTACTTTCAGCACTTTGCTGCGTTTTTTCTTTTTCTTCTTTTTCTGAGGATTCCTGTACACTTCCTCGTCAGCTGCTTCGAGGTGACGGGAAGCTGGAAAATTTTTATCGTTCATGTTGTCAGAATAGCCGCTGTGAACGGCAGAACTCCTTTCAAAGATTTATATGTATCTGTACATAAATATACATCATATATTATAGCACGTCTTGTCCGAAATGTTAAGACTTTTCTTAAAAAATCAGCAATTTGTATAATATAGAAAAAACGGGCGATACTAAATAAGGATATTTCGGCAAGGGAGTGATAATATGACATACAGGCGCGTAAAAAGGATATATTTTACCCTCGTATCGGCGGTGGTGGCGGCTGGTTTCCTCACAGTCTGCACACTCGGTCAGGAGGTCCGGAGGAAGCGCGTGGAAGCGCGGCTCGCAGCGGCGACACTGCGTGACGGAGGTCCTGAATTCGTTGTCCGCGAAAGCGGAGGACGTGCTGCGGTCTTCAGAAACGGCGAGGATAAGCCCTATCTTCTCATAGATGTGGAGCTGTCCCTGCTGTCGGACTATGACAGGGAAGCGCTTGCCGACGGTATTTATATCGGCAGTGAGAAGGAACTGCGGCAGTTTATAGAGGATATCTCATCCTGAAGTATGAGGCGGCTTGCGGTGCTTTTTCTTTTTTCTGACTGAGAAGCCGAAGTCGCCCAGCTTTCTTCCGATGGCAAAATATTCGCCGTGGGCGAAAGCCATGAGGCCGCACTGCTGAAGGTTGAGCTTGCCTTTGCTGTCGATGAATCTCTCGTCGGCGTCTATGCCTACTATTTCAGCGAGAAACATTGTATGCGAGCCGAGGAGCTTTTCCTCGGTCACTCTGCATTCAAGGCTCAGTGGACATTCCTCGATGAGCGGAGCAGCAACCTTCTGCGCGGGAGATGTATGCAGACCGCACAGTGCGAATTTGTCCGTATCCTTTCCGCTTTTGACGCCGCAGAGGTCTGTCTCGCGGCACATAGCTGAGGTGGTGAGGTTTATGACGAATTCTCCCGAAGCCCTGATGATATCGTGGGAATATCTCTCAGGACGCACTGATATATAGGTCATAGGCGGTCTTGTACATACTATCCCTGTCCAGCCTATGGTAAGTACATTGGGTCTTTCGACAGTTCCGCAGGTAACGAGAGCTGCGGGAACGGGAGCGAGCAGGGTGCTGCCCTTCCAGAATTGTTTAGCCATTGTTTCTCCTTTTGGGCAGATTTCTGTTCGCGCTGAATTTCTTCTCAGCTTCGCCGGGCTTTCCTCCGTTCAGGAAATGCCTGTATTTTTTGAAATTGTACTTGCCCTTTTCCTTTGTGATATTTCCGTACTCTATCGCGTCCGCAGGGCAGTTGCCTATGCAGGACATACAGTGAGTGCAGTTTTTGCCCCATACGGGCATCTTATCCTTTATCGAGATGTTGTTCAGAGGGCACATCTTCTCGCACCTGCCGCAGCTTATGCATTTTTCAGTGACAAAGAAATCGCTTGCGGGCATTTTGTATTTTGTCCATACAGGGTTGAAGGGTATGGTTATCAGCTTTTCAAACATGAAAACATACCTTCCGTGAAGCCTGTTGCCGCTTTTTATCGCATTGGCGACCTTGTCGAGCTTGTCGCAGGCGTTCAGCAGGCGTTCCTTTATCTCCTCATTTGTCTGCACCGGATAGTGACCGATGAAGTAGTTCCTGGGCATGACTATCTCTGCGTGACCCATATACTCCATTTTTTTCTTCCTGAACATTTTTTTTGCAAGATAGCCTGTTATGCCGCAGTAGCCCGCGCTGTTGGCGACAAAGTAGACCTTCCTGCTGCCTGCGAAGCTCAGCTTTTTCAGGTACTTGCTGAGGAAACGCGGCATTTCGCATACATATACGGGAGTGCATATTATGAACGGCTTTTCGGAGCGCACCTCTGACAGATCGTTCTTTTTGATCCGTTCAAGCAGGTCGATGCACTCGTCGCCGAGCTTTTCTGCCAGTTCCGTAGCGAGGAACTGTGTATTTCCCGTCGCGGAAAAATATAAAACCATAAAATTCTCTCTCCCATCACATACAAAAAGCGGATAATCGTTTAGTGTATCAATCACATTATATCATTATTACGGGGAATTTTCAAGATTATTCGCAAATTTGAGCTTACGGCAGGTTTTGACAGATTTCGCGGGGCGGCAGTGGTATAATAGGGCGTGAAAAGGCACCGGAGTGCAGTGAAAAGGAGGAGAAGCAATGAAAATAGACATAAAAAACGAGAACGGAACGGCAATTGCGAAGCTCAGCGGTGAAATAGACCATCATAACGCAAAGGAGCTCCGTGCCGAGCTTGACCGCTTCATAGTGACGGCGCAGCCGCAGGAGCTTGCTATAGACTTCGGCGGCATAACCTTTATGGACAGTTCCGGCATAGGGCTGATAATGGGCAGGAGCAAGCTCCTGAAGGAGTGCGGCGGGCGGCTGGAGGTAATAAACCCTCAGCCCTATATAAAGCGTGTAATGAAGCTTTCCGGCATTGACAGGGTAGTAAAAATACGGTAAAGGAGAAAAATTATGGAAATACTAAACGAGATAAGATTCAGGATGCCGTCGCTCTCTGTGAACGAATCGGCAGCACGTGCGGTGGTGTCATCATTTCTTATACAGGCTGATCCGACAGTGGAGGAGCTTTCGGACATACGCACGGCGGTATCCGAGGCGGTGACAAATGCGGTAGTGCATGGCTACAGGCATACGAAAGGTGATATAGAGCTGATAGTACGGCTGCTCCCGGAGAGAATGGTATACATAAGAGTGAGAGACAAGGGCTGCGGCATAGCTGACGTGGAGCAGGCGATGGAGCCGCTTTTCACTACCGCTCCGGAGGAGGAGCGTTCAGGGCTGGGGTTTTCTGTCATGCAGTCCGTCATGGACAGGCTCTCGGTGAGGAGCGCTCCGGGAAAGGGTACGACAGTGACCATGAGAAAGAGGCTTTCAGCACATGGGGACTGATGTAAAAAAGCCTGCCGCCGAGGAAAATCTCGGACTGGTACACCTCTGCGCTAACCGCTTCCGCGGACGCGGTATAGAGTATGACGACCTGTTTTCCGCAGGCTGTATCGGTCTGCTGAAAGCGGTGAAAGCCTTTGACAGCGGCAGGGGAGTGAGGTTCTCCACATATGCGGTTCCCGTGATACTCGGCGAGATAAAGAGGCTTTTCCGTGACGGCGGCTCGGTGAGGGTGAGCCGGAGCCTTAAGGAGCTTTCACTGCGGCTCCAGCGGCTCTGCGAGAGCTTCCGCCAGCGAGAGATGCGCGAACCCACAGTCGCGGAGCTTGCAGCGCTTTCCGGAGAGAGCGAAGCTTCAGTATCCGAGGCGCTTTGCGTCAGTCAGCCTGCTCTGTCCCTGACCTCAGGGGACGAGGAGGAGGGACAGACGGATATACCCGTTGAAGCTCCCGACGAAAATATAACAGACCTGCTTGCCCTCAGACAGATAATGGCGGAGCTGGAGCCCTCTGACCGTGCTCTCCTTGAACTTCGCTACTTCAAGGGGCTTACCCAGTCAAAGACAGCGGCGGTCCTGGGAATGACGCAGGTGCAGGTATCCCGGCGTGAAAAGAAGCTGCTGACACAGATGAGGGAGGAACTGCTGAGCTGAATACCGGGGCAGCAATCTTGGTAAAAAAGTATATTTTATTGCTGAAATTATCGAACGGCGTTGACATTTCCGGAAAAAGAGGTTATAATGAATGTGTACAGCCGCCTGAGGGCGGTCATTGCTCCGGACAAAGTCCGGGGAGCGCAAATTCTTTAAAAAGAGAGGGAATTACTATGGCGAAACATATTCTTACAAGGCTGCTGGCAGGTCTGGCAGCAACGGTCATGCTCGTTCCGACGCTGAACAGTATGCCCGGCAACGAAAAGCAGACAACGGCTTTAGCCGCAGATAACAGCGGCGACGACTGGCTCCACGTCAACGATAAGGCACAGATCGTTGACAAGGACGGAAATGAAGTATGGCTGACCGGCGTAAACTGGTTCGGCTACAACGTAGGCAGTCAGGTATTTGACGGCGCATGGTCGGCAAACGTACATCACTGCCTCGACCTTATCGCGGATCACGGCTTCAATCTTCTCCGTGTACCTATGTCCACAGAGATCATTCTCCAGTGGAAGAACAAGAAACCCGATCCGATGATAAAGCTCAATGAGTATGAGAACCCTGAGCTGACCATTGAGGGCGAGGTCGGCGGTACTCCCATGTACAGCTTCGATATCTGGAACAAGGTAGTGGAGTGGTGCAAGGAGGACGGCCTCAAGATCATGATGGATATACACTGTGCGACAAGCAACTCCGCAGGTCATAACGTACCTCTGTGGTATGATGACAATTACTCCACAAAGGACTGGCTGGATGCACTCTCATGGTTCACAGACTACTACAAGAACGACGATACCATCATTGCTATCGACCTCAAGAACGAGCCTCACGGCAAGCCAGAGGAAGGAAAGTTCGCAAAGTGGGACGAATCAAAGGATCAGAACAACTGGAAGTATGCTGCTGAGCAGGGCGCTATGGCTTGTCTCAACAACAACCCCAATCTCCTTATCATGGTAGAGGGTGTTGAATGCTATCCTAAGTTTGAAGAGGGTGCTGACTGGAGCACACCGTCCGTTGACTACGCAAACTATGACAAGCCCAGCAAGGTATGGGGCGCATGGTGGGGAGCCAATCTCCGCGGCGTAAAGGATCATCCCGTGGATATCGGTCAGTACAACAAGCAGATCGTTTACTCTCCTCACGACTACGGTCCGGGAGTATGGGAGCAGAAATGGTTCTACCTTGACGATCCCAGCAAGACCTTTACACGTCAGACCCTTCTTGACGACTACTGGTACGGTACATGGGCATATCTCGTTGAAGAGAATATGTATCCTCTTCTCATAGGCGAGTGGGGCGGATTCGTAGACAAGGAACACGACACCACAGGCGAGAATGTTCACTGGCTCACAGAGCTCCGTGATTATATGATAGACAAGCATATCCACCACACCTTCTGGTGCTTCAACGAGAATTCATCAGATACAGGCGGACTTGTTTACGACAACTTCCAGAAGTGGGACGACGTTAAGTACGAATTCGTAAAGCCTGCTCTATGGCAGACAAATGACGGCAAGTTCATAAGCCTCGATCATCAGATACCTCTTGGTACAGCAGGCAACGGTATATCACTTTCCGATTACTATTCGGGCAGTTCGACACCTTCCACAAGACCTACAACAACTACTTCAACAGGCACGACCACATCTGTAACAACAACATCGGAGACTACTACAACTACCACAAGCTCCTCCGAGACAACAACTACTACTTCAACTACTACATCGTCAGATACAACGACGACAACAACCAATACAACAACAACTTCAACTACTACATTAACACATCCTCATTATAATTTTGATAGTGTGATATCCTATCCTACAAAGACGGTATATACCGAAGGCGAAGAGCTTGACGTAGACGGATTTGTATTTGCGGCAACTTCGTCCTCCGGTGAGGAAACAACTTATGATTATAGCAAAACAAACGGACAAGTCGTAAGTAAGGTTATTGACAAGGACGGAAATGAAGTGTATGACAGTAAGTTCGATACACTTCCCGCAGGCGAGTATACCGTAAAGATCATTTCTGCCGGACTGCATACACAGAATAATGTTTGCTATGGCATAGACTGTTCGTATAAAGTTACTATCGAGCCTAAAAATGGAAACGGTTCTTCTTCAAATGATGATATTCTGTGGGGCGACGCAAATTGCGACGGCGGCATAGATATGGCAGACGCTGTTCTCATCATGCAGAGCCTTGCAAATCCAAACAAGTACGGCGTTGATGGCACTGACGACAAGCATATCACAAGCAAGGGTCAGGAGCAGGCTGACGTTGATACAAGCACAAAGGGCATCACTTCAAATGACGCCCTCCAGATACAGCTCTTCCTGCTGGGCAAGTTAAAGACTCTTGCTCCCAACGGCTGAGAGAAAAACTGAATAATTACTGCGGCACGGTTTTTACCGTGCCGTTTTTATATATCTCACGGCAGAAAACACTTTACAAAAACCGGACTTTCTGATATAATTATACTGAGTAAATATGTATTGAAAAGAGGTATAGCTTTGGCTAACGATAAGATAAGAAACTTTTGTATCATAGCGCATATAGATCACGGCAAGTCAACTCTTGCCGACCGTATCCTCGAAAAGACCGAAACTGTCGCTATCCGCGACATGGAGGATCAGCTCCTTGACAACATGGACATCGAGCGTGAAAGAGGAATCACCATAAAAGCCCGTGCGGTGCGTCTTAAATATACCGCGCAGGACGGTGAGGACTATATCTTCAATCTCATTGACACTCCCGGTCACGTTGACTTCAATTATGAGGTATCCCGTTCCCTTGCAGCCTGTGAGGGAGCTATACTCGTTGTTGACGCTTCTCAGGGTATAGAGGCTCAGACCCTTGCAAACACCTATCTTGCCATTGAGCACGACCTTGAAGTCGTTCCCGTGGTCAATAAGATAGACCTCCCCTCGGCTGACCCTGAGAGAGTATGCAACGAGGTCGAGAACGTAATAGGCATACCTGCTATGGACGCTCCCCGTATATCGGCAAAAATTGGTACCAATATCGAAGCTGTCCTCGAAAAGATTGTAACAGATATACCTGCACCTCAGGGAGACCCGGAAAAGCCTCTTAAAGCTCTTATTTTCGACAGCTATTACGACTCATACAAGGGCGTTATCATATATGTCAGGGTGAAGGAGGGACGTGTGAAGGTGGGTGACAATATCCGCCTAATGGCTACGGGAGCTGTTTTCAATGTAGTTGAGGCAGGCTTTATGGACGCCACGAACCTTGTGAACAACGGCAGCCTTGAAGCAGGTGAGGTAGGCTATATAGCGGCTTCTATCAAGAGCATAGGCGATACTCAGGTGGGCGATACCGTCACCAACGACGATGCCCCCTGCGACGAGCCCCTTCCCGGCTACCGCAAGGTAAATCCCATGGTATTCTCAGGTATATATCCTGCTGACGGAACAAAGTACGGCGACCTCCGCGACGCCCTTGAAAAGCTCCAGCTCAACGACGCTTCGCTGTCATTCGAGCCTGAGACCTCTGTTGCTCTCGGCTTCGGCTTCCGCTGCGGCTTCCTTGGACTTCTCCATATGGAGATAATCCAGGAGAGACTGGAGAGGGAATACAATCTTGATCTCATAACCACCGCGCCGTCGGTTATATACAAGGTAACATTTACCAACGGCGAAGTTCAGTATATCGACAATCCTACAAATTATCCGGACCCTGCGCTGATACAGACAGCAGAGGAGCCTATGGTAAAGGCAAGCATACTTTCCCCTTCGGACTATGTGGGAAATATAATGGAGCTTTGTCAGGACAGGCGCGGAGTATTCAAGGATATGAAATATCTCGATGATACCCGTGTGGAGCTGCATTACGAGCTGCCGCTGAACGAGATAGTATACGATTTCTTCGACGTGCTTAAATCCCGTACAAAGGGATATGCTTCATTTGATTACGAGATGATGGGATATGTTCCAAGCAAGCTCGTAAAGCTGGATATACTCCTGAACGGCGAAATTGTGGACGCTCTCAGCTTTATTATCCATACCGACAAGGCTTACGCAAGAGCGCGTAAGATAGCTGAAAAGCTCAAGGAAAACATTCCGCGCCAGCTCTTTGAGGTGCCGATACAGGCTGCTATAGGCGGCAAGATAATTGCTCGTGAGACTGTAAAGGCAATGCGCAAGGACGTGCTTGCGAAGTGCTACGGCGGCGATATAACCCGAAAGAAGAAGCTGCTGGAAAAGCAGAAGGAAGGCAAGAAACGTATGCGTCAGCTCGGTACTGTAGAGGTGCCGCAGGAGGCATTCATGAGCGTTCTCAAGCTTGACAGCTGATAATAACGGAGGCTTGTATGGTAAACTATATCATTCTCGGACTGCTTGCGGCTGTATGCGCCGTAAGCCTTATCACCGTGATAACTGAATACTTTGTGCCGAAAAACTCCGGGGTCGGACGTATGCTCCGCGCAGTCAGGATAAGGCTGCGGGAGAAGTCACGGACAAGCTTCTGCGTGACCGCCATAGTCCTGCTGATATTCGGACTTATCGTCCATGGTAACTTCCCGAAGCTCTTCATTGCTCTTGGGATAATGCTGATAACGCTTGTGATACTGCACCCTGAGGACTTTCTAAGTATTTTCAGGCAGCGCAGAAGGGCTTCAAAAAAGAAGCGCCTCGGACTTACTCCGCTGAATACCCGAACAGCTCCTGCGGCAAGGCTTGCAGGGGAGCTGGAGCCTGCTGAGGCAGAGCCCGTGAAAGGAAATGAATAATATGAGTATATACACCTGTCCCCACTGCGGAGAAAAGACATTTACTCCCATTACAAAGGCAATGGCAGGAACTATGAAGTCAAAGGGCAAAGCCTGCCCCAAGTGCGGTATGCTCTGCGTGAACGGCAAGGGAGCAACTATCTTCAATGCGCTGTACTGTCTTGTAGCCTTCGTGTTTATAGCCATTGTTTACTGCAACGGACTTAGAACAGAGTGGATGTTTACCCATGAAATGCCGATCTGCATCGGTATTATCATTTCGATGTTTATCGTTCCAAGGCTGGTAAATGCATTCTGCTTTAAGATGATGGAGACGATACGAATAGACGCATACGAAAAATGAGCCTCGGAATATATATCCATGTACCTTTCTGCGGCAAGAAGTGCGGCTACTGTGACTTCTATTCCGTAGGCTATACAAGGCAGGAGGCAGAGAAGTACACTGCTGCTGTACTCAGGAATATCCGCCATTATTCAGACAGTGAACGCAGGGTGAGTACCATATATTTCGGCGGCGGTACGCCGTCTCTGCTCACTGGGGAGCAGATCGGCTGCATACTTGATGAGATACGCAGCAGCTTCAAAGCCGATTCGGACGCTGAGATCACCCTTGAAGCCAATCCCTGTACCCTGAATGATGAGAAGCTGTATGAGCTCCGGAAAACAGGGATAAACCGTCTGTCAATCGGAGTCCAGTCCATGATCGACAGCGAGCTGAAAATGCTGGGCAGGGTCCACAGTGCGGAAAGAGCCGAAAGAGCTGTGCTTGACGCTGCAAAAGCCGGATTTGACAATATCTCCTGCGACCTGATGATAGCTCTTCCGGGGCAGGATAAAGACAGTCTCAGGTATTCCATTGAGCGGATAACGGCTCTGCCGGTGCGGCATATTTCGGCGTACATTCTCAAGACTGAGGAGGGTACGCCTTTTTACTGCGACGATATAAAGCTGAGACTGCCTGATGAGGACGGCACCGCGGAGCTCTACCTTGAAATGGTGGAGCGCCTTGAAGAAAAGGGCTTCATGCAGTACGAAGTGTCTAATTTCGCTGTGAAAGGCTTTGAGAGCCGTCATAACTGCCGGTACTGGAGGTGTGAGAATTATCTCGGAATAGGTCCTGCGGCTCATTCCTGCTATAACGGGAAAAGATTTGCGGTGGAGCGTGATATTTCGGGATTTATACGCAGCGATGTGCAGAGCGTTACGGTAACTGATGATAGTCCCTGCGGTTTTGAGGAGTTCGCAATGCTGCGCCTGAGACTTAAAGAGGGACTGCGGTTATGCGATGTTGAAGAACACAGGGCAGATATCGAAAGGAAGCTCCCACCGCTGATACGTGACGGCTATGCCGTGACCGACGGGGAAAGGGTATGGCTAACTCCAAAAGGCTTTCTCATGTCAAATTCGGTCATAGAGTATCTGGTTTTCTGAGAAAAAAACAAAGCCATAGCTGTTGCTATGGCTTTTTTATATGCATTATTCTCCGGCTGACAGGGACTTTATTATCCTGTCAAATACCGGGAAGTCCTTGTCGTAGGTCTTCTGCATCTCTTCCTTGCTGTCATTCGCAAGTGCTATGGGCTTCCTTATGGCAAGGAACATATCATCTGTGATACTGCTCTCCGGAACACCTATCTTTTCCGCAAACTTTGTGCCCTTCAGATAGTAGAACCAGTTTTTAACGTGCGGATCGTCAGGATACAGACTGCTCAGGTCTGCAAGCGTCTCTTCGGGTATCAGCAGTTCCTCGGCAGTTTTTTTGTTTCCTATGATTATGACCGCTTGCGCACCGCTCAGGAAGGCGCTGAGTTTGCCGGTAACGCCGTTGGTATAGTTGCTGTATTCGTCATCGGAGTAGGGAATGTAGTTCACCGACGCGAGGACCTTTCCGTTTCCGTTGAAATCCTCGGCGAAATCCGTAAAGTAATCACCAAGGTATGCCGACGTTCCTACGGTGTTGTTGTCGCAGAGCATGAGGATCTCCACATCAGGACGTGGAGTGCTTAAAAGGTCATATATGAGATATACGCCGAGCAGTGTGAAGAATACTCCTATTCCGAGCCACCATTTGTTGTGGTAGAAGAAATTGCTTATCTTACTTCCGAATGAAAGCTTTATCTCTTCTTCCTCTTCCTCGTGGACAGTGGACTCTTCCTCATTGATAAGACCTTGTTTCAGGCGCATCAGCTCCTTTTTCTCTTCAAGGAGCTTTTTTTCGTATGCTTCACGCTTTTCCTTTTCCTGCTGTTCGTACTTGCGTGCGATCTCTGCCTCCTGACGGGCGGTTTCCTCTTCACGCTGCCGTATCAGCTCCTTGCGGGAACTGAAAATGCTTTCGTTTATTTCTGCCTTTTGATCTTCAGGCGTATCCGGAGTGTTTTTTTTGTTCTTTTCGCTCATAATTAATCCTTACGATAACGGGCGGCAATAAGCCGCCCGAATGGTTTATTTCTCTATATTCTTTCCGCAGAAGGGACATTTACTTCCCATTATCCTGCCAAGATATGAGCCGCAGTGCGGACAGCGGACATACACAAAATGCAGGATAAGTCCGGAAGAGACCATAACTATTGAAAGTATGATGAAAAATGTGGTCATTGCCTTATTGTCCATAAAAAGAAGTATCCCGAAAAGCGGAAGAAATCCGACAAATATCAACAGTGCCGCAAGAAACGACATCTTTATCGGCGATCTTTTTTTCATTGCATATCCCCCGTATCCGCAGACTTTACAAAGCCTGTCTTACTCAGTTAAGGCTTTTAAGTGTCGGGAACAGAAGCACATCTCTTATTGAAGAGCTGTTGGTGAGAAGCATTACAAGACGGTCGATTCCGTAGCCGATACCGCCTGTAGGCGGCATACCTATTTCAAGCGCATTGAGGAAGTCCTCATCTGTGCGGTTTGCTTCCTCGTCGCCCTGACTGAGAGCTTCTTCCTGAGCCTTGAAACGCTCACGCTGGTCAATAGGATCGTTCAGCTCGGAGTAAGCGTTGCACATCTCCCTGCCTGTGATGAACAGCTCGAAACGCTCAACATAGTCGGGAGCGTCGGGCTTCTTCTTGGTGAGAGGTGATATCTCAATTGGGTGATCCATTATGAATGTGGGCTGTATGAGGTGCTCCTCAACATAAGCCTCAAAGAAGAGATTGAGGATATCTCCGCGCTTGTGGCGGTCCTCATACTCCACGCCCTTTTCGTCAGCTATCTTTCGTGCTTCCTCAAGAGTCTTTATCTCACTGAAGTCAACGCCGGAGTACTTCTTTACTGCTTCGATCATGGTAAGTCTTTCAAAGGGCTTGCCGAGATCGATCATGTGCTCGCCGTAGGGAACGCAGGTAGCACCGCACACCTCCTGCGCAACGTGACGGAACATATTCTCAGTGAGGTCCATCATACCGTAGTAGTCAGTATAAGCCTGATAGAGCTCCATGAGTGTGAATTCGGGGTTATGACGGGTGTCAACGCCCTCGTTTCTGAAAACTCTGCCTATTTCGTAAACTCTTTCAAGTCCGCCGACGATAAGTCTCTTTAAGTAGAGTTCGAGGCTGATACGGAGCTTTACGTCCTCGTCGAGAGCGTTATAGTGAGTTTCAAAGGGCCTTGCAGCTGCGCCGCCTGCGTTGGAAACGAGCATGGGAGTTTCAACTTCCATGAAGCCCTGATTATCAAGATAGCGTCTGATAGATGCAATTATCTTTGAGCGCTTTACGAATGTGTCCTTGACATCAGGATTGATAACGAGGTCGAGATAGCGCTGGCGGTATCTTGTGTCGGTATCCTTGAGACCGTGCCACTTTTCCGGCAGGGGGAGGAGAGACTTTGTAAGCAGTGTTATGCTCTTTGCGTGTATTGATATCTCACCCTTCTTAGTCCTGAAAACATAGCCCTCAACGCCGATGATATCGCCGATGTCCCACTTCTTCTTGAATTCCTTGAAGAGATCTGCGCCTACATCATTGGAGCGTACATAGACTTGTATACGGTCGGAAGCGTCACGGACGTCAATGAAGTTAGCCTTGCCCATATCTCTCCAGCTCATTATTCTTCCTGCGATACGGATAATGTTTTCATTGAGCTTTTCAAGCTCTGCTGCCTTCTTCTCCTCGTCGTCGCCAACAGCAGCGAGTATCTCAGCTTCCTTAGCCTCGTACTCCTTCTTGTAGTCTGCAGCATGGCCTGTAACGTCGAACTTTGTGATAGTGAACGGATCGTGACCGAGCTCACGGAGGTCAGCCAGCTTGTCAAGTCTGTCCTTCTTGAGAATATTTATATCCTGTACGGGCTCTTCGTCAGCCTGTACAGGGGAGTTTACCTGGTTTTCGCTCATTTTAAGTGTCCTTTCGATTTTACTTTGAGATCTCGACTACCTCGAATTTAAGCTCGCCTGCGGGAGCTTCAACGATGAATGTGTCGCCGACTCTCTTCTTCATTGCAGCCTTGCCGATAGGAGACTCGTCTGAGATAAGTCCCTCACGGACATTAGCGTGATTTGTGCCAACGATAGTGAAAGTCTCGATTTTTCCTGTATCAAGGCGTTTGATAGTGATCTTTGAGCTCATGCCGATCTCATCGACGGAAATGCTCTCGTCGTCAACGATCTCAGCGTTGTCGATAGTATACTGGAGTTCCTGAATGTGAGCCTCAAGGATAGCCTGTTCGTTTTTAGCTTCATCGTACTCGGCGTTCTCGGAGAGGTCTCCGTAGGAACGGGCAACTTTAAGTCTTTCAGCGACTTCCTTACGTTTATTGATCTTGAGGTCGTCGAGCTCGGCAACGAGTTTGTCGTAGCTTTCTCTGGACATCTTCTTTGTAGCCATATCAATGCACTCCTTAATATATTATAATAAATAGCATTACACATTATTATACTATATAACGCTGAAAAAGTCAATACCTCGTTTAGCCGTTAGCCGTAAGTTTGTATGGGGCGATGCCTGCATCGCCCCGTGTCTTTTTTGTCAAATTTGTCGGGCTGATGTGGGCATCAGCCCCTACATCGCGTTCATGTTACATTGTCAATCAGGCATGGGCGGTCGGGGACGCCCGCCCCTACAAGGCTAACAGCACTGTGATTATGACTTTGATTCCATAAAAAACAAACCTCAGCAGAAATACTGAGGATTTTGTTATATATGGCGTGAAATAATTACGCATTAACTAATGAGGCTGTAGATTATCTCGACCGCCTTGTTGTACTGGTCATCCACATCTTCGGTCTCGTTTGATATGATGAGGTCGGGAGCAAGTCCCACACCGTCATAGCAGTCCGAAAGAGCTGTCTTGTATTTTGCGACTGTGAGGACTACAGCGCCGTTCTTGCTGAATTCAGTGGTCTCCTGCATAACGCCCTTGCCGTAGGTCTTTTCGCCTATGAGGCGGGCACCGGCGAAGTCCCTGAGAGAAGCGGCAAACAGCTCTGCCGCGCTGGCGGTGTTTTTGTTCACAAGCACAACCATTGGAATATCGAGCATGGTCTCGTCGGAGTATATGATAGTCTCGCTATGACCGTCCTTATACTCTGCCGTGGCGATAACACCCTCAGGAAGAAGCGGATCAAGGCAATCCGAAAGCGCAGGGATAAGTCCGCCGCCGTTGTCGCGGACGTCGAATATCAGCGCACGGACGCCGTTTGAGGTAAGTCTTTCGAGAGTGTCCATAAACTGCTGCGGGGTATTTTTCTTGAAGCTGTTTATCTTTATGCAGCCTACATACTCACTGAGCATTTCACCTGTAACGGTCTTTACTTCCATAGAGCGGCGGGTAAAGGTATAGTCCTTGTCGATACCGCCTCTGCGGACAGTGAGCCTTATCTCGGAACCCTCCGTGCCGCGCATTGCTTCAACGGATTTGCCAAAGCCCTCGGAAAGTACGCTCACACCGTCGATGAGGGTTATGATATCTCCAACGCGGAGACCTGCCTCTGCAACAGGGGAGTCCTGTACCATTCCTGAGATACGGATATATCCGCTCTCGTCTTCCTCAAGGGTAAGTCCGAGACCAACGAGCTGACCCTCGTCCTCGTTCTGCTCGGCAAGGTACTCCTCCTCGGAGAGATATTTGGAATATTTGTCGTCGAGACCTGAGATATAGCCTTTCAGTATGCCGTCTGTCAGTTCGTTCTCATCGATGTCGCCGAGATAGTGCTCGCGGACATAGGTGTCGAGCGTCTGGAGCGAGTTGTATTTTTTTCCCTTTTCGCTTACGTCAACTACTGTCTTGTTAAAGCTCTGGAGCGAGAAAAAGGAAGTCAGTATAAAAGTGACCGCGGAAGCTATGGCGATAAGGCTGAGAGCAAGGCCGAGACTGATCTTCTTATTCATATTATCATCGCTTTCTGACAAAAATTCGGGCAGTTGTAAGAACTGCCCTTATTTTTCGTTATTTTATTGGTTTACGGACTTACGAATAAACTTGGATTTACACGGACGCCGTTTTCACGCACCTCAAAGTGGAGGTGAGCGCCTGTTGACCAGCCGGTAGTTCCTATGTATCCGATGACCTGTCCCTGTTCAACGTAGTCTCCCACTGAAACGCAGGCATTCTTGAGATGTGCGTATACAGTTGAGTACGTACCGTCATGGGATATTACGACGTAGTTGCCGTATCCGCCGCAGCCGCCGCAGGGACAGCCTCCGTCCTTGGGATAGTCACACGGACAGGAATTATATACCGTAACAACGGTTCCTGATCTTGAAGCGCAGGCTCTTCCGCCGTAGATATTGCCGTCACCCACATCTATACCGTAATGGAAACTGCCCCATCTCGGACCATAAGGGCTTGAGATGTAGGTGAATCCCGGTGCGGGCCATGCAAAGCCTGAAGCACCTGCTGAAACGGATACGTATGAAGGCGTGTAGGAATAGTCATAATTCTGGATAGCGCTGGCTCTTTCCTGAGCAAGTCTTGCCTGCTCTTCCTGATATAATCTTTCAGCCTCTGCAGCCTGACGCGCGATCTCAGCATTTATAGCGTCATTGAACTCGTCATTCAGCCTGTCGAGTTCCGCCTTGTTGTTTTCTATCCTCTGCTGTTCGGCAGCGATACGTGCTATCTCAGCCTGGGTCTTTGCCATCTGATCGTTGAGCTTTTCAAGCTCTGCGGCTTTTTCTTCTTTTCTCTTATTCTGCTCATCCTTTTTCATTTCGCTAGTGAGCTTTTCTGACTGGAGCTGCTTTTTGGACTCTTCCATCTTGTCGATATCCGTGAGGATATCGTTAATGAGCTGTTCGTCGTAGGAAGCGATGCGGTTCACCATTTCAACTCTTGATATCATATCATAGAAGCTTGAGGTGCCTACCATTACAGAAGCGAGGTTATCGTTTCCGGCGATGTACATTTCGCAAAGACGCTGCTTGAAGAGTTCGACATTATGGTCTATCTCTTCCTGCTGTGAAACAATGGAAGCTTCAAGCATATCTATATTGAAATTTGTCTTTTCGATATCAGCGTTAAGACTTTCTATCTCTGCGTTGAGAAGCTCGATATTCTTGTTTATCACGCTGATCTGTTCGGAAAGAAGGTTCTGATAGTTCTGTTCCTCAGCCTTGTTGCCTTCAAGCGCGTCTATCTGAGACTGAAGCTCTGAGATCTGAGCCTTGTTCTGGCTTATCTCTTCCTGCATCTCTGCGATAGTGAGAGCAGAGACCTGTTTGACGTTTTCACCTGACAATAAGGTCGAGCCTGTCATAAATGCCACTGATAATGCAGAACAGGTCACAAAAGAAATCATCTTATTGAAAATACTAAGTTTTTTCATAATAAAGCTGCTTACCGGAAAGGTGCATTAAATGCTGCGGAGTTCCGGCAGCACACTCCTTTCATAAAAAATTCATATTATTCGTTCGGACACACATATCAGACGTCGATATGCTTTCTTGTGCTTATTACGCTTCCGACTGCTCCTATGAGCGAACCTGCGATGAGGTAGCCGAGAACAACGTAAAGTCTGATCTTATCAAATGGGATAAGACTGCCCACGCCGAAGGTATTCATGAGCATACCCTGTTCTGTGAGCATATTGTAAGCTGAGCGGTAGATCGCCCAGGTTATGAAGTAAGCGCCCGCTCCTGCAAAGAAGCCTGTGACCATACCCTCAACAAAGAAGGGCATACGTATGAACGCATTGGTCGCGCCGACATACTTCATTATCTGTATCTCCTCACGGCGGGCAAAAACGCTTGCCTTTGTGGTATTGGAGATTATTATCATGGATACGACCGCAAGTGCAAGTATTACTGCGCCTGCGATGAGGGATACCACCTTACGGAGCTCCCTGAGGAACTCTGCCACCTGAGGTGAAGCGGAAGCGCTCTGTATATTGCTTAATGCGCTTATCTGCTCGGTGGTCTCTGATATCTTATCCGTGTTCTTGACAGTCACGCTGAAGCCGTCCGGCATAAAGCTTGCGTCAGAACCGATATAGTCAGTAAATATCCTTTCTGCATTGGGAAGATTTGACTTCTGTCTTTCAAGAGCCTCTTCCTTAGATACGAACTTTATCGTAGCCACATTCGGGATAGCTCTGATCGCTTCTTCCGCTGCGGAATTCTGTTCATCAGTGGTACCCTTCTCCATTATTACGACTACCTCGTTCTGACTTCCGAGACCTTTTATCATGGAATTGAGGTTGATGTAGAAGAGACCGGCTATTCCGACGAGAAGAAGTGAGATGAGCAGTACGCAGAATGTAGCGAATGCCATCATTTTATTCTTCCATATGTTTTCCACGCCCTGATCGGCGAGGTATCTTACACCGCTTAGTTTCATTCCGCACCTCCTTCTGTTTTGTCTGAAAGCGAGGCGAGGATCTGCTCTGGAGTTTCACCCTCCGGTATTTTGGGAAGTTCCTGAGTGATATCAACGTCGATATTTTCGGCTACAGGCTTCATCAGTTCCTTTTCAGCCTGTTCCGGCTCTGGTATACCGCCTATTGCAGTGATTATATCGTCTGCGGTCATATCTTCGATGGGAAGCTCTGCGGCTTCCGGGCTGCTCTCGGTGCCTGTGATATCGCTGATCTGCTCGGTTTCGCTGACGGCTTCCGCCATAGCCTCTGCCGGCATCTCCGCGCTCATATCGGCAAGGAGTTCATCTCCCGTACCTGTTATGACCTCGTCGAAAACGATCTCGCCCTCGGTGATGTTGATGATACGTCCGCCGAAATGGCGCACAAGATCGTGTTCGTGGGTTACCATGAGTATGGTAGTACCCTGATCGTTTATGCCCTTCAGGAGCTCAACTATCTCGTAGGAGAGCTCAGGGTCGATATTTCCCGTAGGCTCGTCTGCGATAATGAGCTGAGGGTCATTGACCAGCGCTCTTGCTATAGCGACACGCTGCTTTTCACCGCCTGAGAGCTCGTCGGGGTAAGAATTCGTTTTTGCATGGAGTCCCACAAGACTTATAACATATGGGACTCTCTTTCTGATATACTTGATCGGAGCGTCGATAACTCTGAGAACGAAAGCGATGTTCTCATATACCGTCATTGACGGGATCAGTCTGAAATCCTGGAATACGAAGCCGAGAGTGCGGCGGAATTCGGGGATCTTTCTTTTTTTCAGCTTGTTCAGGTTATATCCGTTTACGGTGACAACACCGCTTGTGGCGTCGATTTCCTTGAGCAGAAGCTTTATCATGGTACTTTTGCCCGCACCTGATGAACCTACAACGAAGGCAAAATCGCCGTCGTTTATCTTCAGGCTGACGTTGTTCAATGCGTCAACGCCGCTGGAGTAGGTCACGGATACGTTTTTAAGTTCTACCAATTGGGTTACACCTACCTTAATCTGTGAAAAGGGCGGACTAAGCCGCCCGAAGTTCCATATTTGCCGTGAAGGCTTTTATCAGAACTTTACAGGATTAGCAGACAGGTACTTCTTTACCATGAGTGCGATCTTGAAGATTATAGCGTGATCGAATTCACGGAGATCAAGACCTGTGAGCTTTTTGATCTTTTCGAGTCTGTACACGAGAGTATTTCTGTGTACGAAGAGTTTTCTTGATGTTTCTGATACGTTGAGGTTGTTCTCGAAGAACTTCTGTATTGTGAAGAGTGTTTCGTGGTCGAGAGACTCGATGCTGCCTACCTTGAATACCTCATGGAGAAATGTCTCGCAGAGAGTTGTGGGAAGGTGGTAGATAAGACGCGCGATACCGAGGTTGTCATAGCTTACTATTACCTTGTCTGTATCGAATACCTTGCCGACCTCAAGAGCCATCTGAGCTTCCTTGAATGAACGCGCAAGATCCTTTACGCCTACTACTGCTGTACCGATACCTACGTTTACTCTTGTGTAGAACTCGCTGCTGAGTGTATCAGCGATAGAGCGTGCGAGCTTTTCGAGATCCTTTGAGTCTACTGTGCTCTTGAGCTCCTTAACGAGAACTATATCTGTCTCTGTGATATTGAATACGAAGTCCTTGTTCTTGTCAGGGAAGAGATTCTGGATAACATCGTAAGCAGAGATATCGTTGGCTGAGATGATCCTGATAAGGAACACAGCACGGCTGATCTCAGCGTTGAAGTGGAGCTCTCTTGCCTTGATTACGATGTCTCCGGGGAGAACATTGTCAAGGATAACATTCTTGATGAAATTGTTTCTGTCGTACTTTTCATCATAGTACTGCTTGATATTTGAGAGTGCGATAGCGAGTATGCTTGCGTACTTTGCGGCAGCGTCGTCAACGCCCTCTACGAAAACCGCATAATCAGGCTTTACTCTTGAGCCGAAGGGCTTGTAGGTGAAGCCGTCGCGGATGAAGATATCGTGTGAATCGCTGAGGTCGAGTGAAACGAACTCATTTGTCGTGCCTACACGTGAAAGGTCGCTGCAGGCGATGATTGTAGCGGTCTCATCTACTACGCCGATTGTAGCGTCGATGGAATCACGCATCTGATGAACTAAACCCTGAAATAATCTGTTGGACATGATTTACATCCTTTCTCTTAAATAAGATCTTATTTTGAGCGGACCTTCAGAGTGTGAGAAGGAGAAAATATCTCCTTAACATATTACAAATTGTAACACATTTTTGCTCTTGATTTGTTAACAAACTGTTAACTTTCGTCTGAAGGCTCACAAACGTTACTTACAAATGTGTTGATTTTTGTTCAAAATCAACAGGGATAATGAAATTGCTGTAACCGAATTGTAATTTTTACATTTTTTCGGGACGGTCGATATTCAGTATCTCAAGAGTATTCCTGAGTGTCTGGCGTACTGCAACGCAGAGGAGGATACGAGCGTTCATAAGCTCCTTTGTTTCTGCGTTCTTTACGCTGCAGGCGTCGTAGAAGCGGTGGAAAAGAGTAGCCAGGTCTATGGCGTACTTGGTTATCTTTGCGGGATCGTAGGCCTTTGCCGCTGCATCAATCTCGCCCGGAAGTGAAGCGAGATGACGGATGAGCTCTATCTCACGCGGGTCTGAGAGGAGGTCGAAATCGGCTGACGCCGGTATCTCAGTACCCTCCTCGGAGAGCGTCCTGAGCATACTGCATATTCTTGCGTGAGCATACTGAACGTAGAACACGGGGTTCTGCGAGGATTTCTCAACTGCAAGGTCAAGGTCGAACTCGAACTGTGAATTTGCCTCACGGAGATTGAAGTAGAAACGGGCTGCGTCTATCGGTATCTCGTCGAGGAGAGTTACCAGTGTGATAGCCTTGCCGCTCCTCTTTGAGAGCTTTACGGTCTCGCCGTTGCGGACAAGTCTTACCATCTGCATGAGGACTACGTCAAGCTTTGTCTCGTCAACGCCAAGTGCGTTGAGTGCGGCTTTAAGCCTCGGAACGTAGCCGTGGTGGTCTGCGCCGAGGACGTTTATCGCCTTGTCAAAGTTACGGGTGACGAGCTTGTCATAGTGGTAGGCGATATCCGGTACTATATAAGTATACAGACCGTTGCTTCTCTTTAATACGAAGTCCTTGTCAAGACCGTATTCCGTAGCTCTGAACCATATAGCCCCGTCCTGCTCGTAAGCCTTTCCGGCTTCAATGAGCTTGTCTACTACAAGCTTTGTCTCGTTCTTTGCGTGTACCGTGCTTTCACGGAACCAGTTGTCGTAAACGATACGGTACTTTTTCAGGTCGCGTTCAAGACCTGCTATATTAATAGGAAGTGCGTAATCAACAAGAGCCTTGCGGCGCTCCTCTTCGGATACGCTTTCAAGGGAGCTGCCGTGGATATCGTAGAAGTTCTTTGCGTGCTCGATGATATCGGTGCCGAGGTAAACGTCCTCAGGCATTTCGAAATCTCCGCCTTCGCCGCTGCCCTCATAGATCACGGAGCAGAGCTTCTCGTTATCGTTCTTGTACTGTGTTACAAGCTCCTGTCCCTTTGACGAGCAGATCTGTAAATATCTGAGCTCAAGGGACTTGCCGAACTTCTCAATCTGGTTTCCGGCGTCGTTTACGTAGAACTCTCGCTCTGCGTGATAGCCCGCCCACTGGAGTACGCTTGCGAGGCAGTCGCCGATAGCTCCTCCTCTTGCGTTTCCTATATGCATAGGACCTGTGGGATTTGCCGAGACGAACTCAACAAGGACTCTTTTGCCCCTGCCCAGCTCGGTCTTGCCGTAGTTCCCGCCTTCGTCGAGGACGTTCTTTACTACGTCGGAGAACCACTTCCTGCTGAGGAAGAAATTCAGGAATCCGGGACCTGCGACTTCGGCTCTTTCAAATATGGTGCCTTCGAGGAAGAGCTTTTCGCATATCAGCTCGGCTATCTTTCTCGGCGGCATTTTCAGCGCCTTTGCACAGACCATTGCGGTGTTTGCGGCGAAGTCGCCGTGAGACTTGTCCGCAGGTATCTCGATGTTGAAGTTCGGCAGGGGAACAGCGGGGATCGCTTCCTCTGCGACGAGCACTCCGAGAGCGTCCATGATTATCTCACGGAGCCGGAGCGACGCGGAATTGATGAGATCTGACATTAAAATTATCCTTTCTTCTGAGGGCTCAGTTCTGAGCCTGTACTGTCATTATTATCTCGTTATCTGAAAGATACGAGGAATTCAGATCAAGAGTATATTTCAGGTAGAGCCTGCCGTTTTCTGCGATAGTGTTCTCTATAGCGTGAGTGTATACGCCTATCTGCAGATTACCGTAGGGAGTGCCGTACTGGCAGAAGTGCTTTCTTCCTATCTCCAGTGAAAGGACGGAATTTGCCGTACCCTCGCGGGTGATGGAAGCGTTTCTGCTGTCGTCCACCTTTATGGTGGTGACTGAGCCTTCAAAGCCTGTGGCGGAGGTGTCCTCGTAGGAGATTATATCCCAGCCGTCGCTGCGGGTGAAGTGGGCTTTGGTCAGAAGCTCGGTCTCGCTTTTTTCATTGTCCTGCCATTGAATACTCGTAAGAGATATCAAAACATTGTTTTCCAAAGCAGTCTCCTTATATCCATATTTATCCTTGTTTATCAGTAATTTCTGTCCGCGTTGTCCACAGCCTGTTCCAGCAGCTCGACTATAAGCTCCTCATGGGAGTAATCAAACTCTTTCATAAGGCGGCAGAATACACTGTTTTTCCTGAGTCCGGGCATAGTGCCTATCTTGTTGAGCAGAAGCTCTCCGTCATCTGTGAGGAAGAAGTCCGCTCTTGCGAGTCCTCGGCAGCCGAGCGCCTTGAAGGCGGCTATCGCGGTCTCCTGTACCTTTTTCTGTGTCTCTTTGGGAATATCGGCGGGAACTATAAGGTCATCGCCGGTGCTTACGTTGAAATCTGTGGGGTCATATGTCCTGTCGGATGGCTTTATCTCGCCGACGGGCGAACAGACCGGCATATCATAGCCGAGTACAGCCGCTTCGAGCTTACGGGCTCTTATGTATTTCTCGACCACTACCTTATTGTCGCTGGAGAATGCCAGTTTTACAGCTGCAAGCAGCTCTTCACCGTCGTGAGCTATGCTCGTTCCGGCATTGCTGCCGCTGTTGGCAGGCTTTACCACAAGTGGGAATCCCATTTCCGATGCGATAGCACTGCATTTAGCGTCAAGATCGTTGATCTCACGCTGGGTGATAAGGCGCCAGCCGGCAGTTTTTATATTGTAATCGTCCATTACCATGTGGGTGTGGGATTTGTCCATGCATGAGGCGGAAGCAAGCACTCCGCTGCCAACATATGGTATACCTGACAGGTCGAGAAGTCCCTGAACGGTTCCGTCGCCGCTTTTCTTTCCCATGAGTATCGGGAATACCACATCAACTCTTCTGATAGTAGTTTCTCCGTTTTCGATAGTGATGATTCCGCGGTAAAGCGGGTCGGGGGATATGAAAGCGGAAGCGCAGTCCGTATCCTGTTCCCATGTACCGTCGGCTATGTCTTCCACATCTCCTGGGAAATACAGCCAGCGTCCTTTACGGGTTATTCCGATGCATATCACTTCATATTTATCCTTGGGGATACTCCGGATCACTTCTGCTGCGGAAGCCAGTGAGAGTGCGTGTTCCCGCGCAGTACCGCCGAAAATCACGGCAGCTTTTATCCTTGCCATAAGTTTCTCCTTTTATATAGTATCATGTATTTTTTTATTGTCATTTTCAAGCATCACTATATTTTATCATATTCCACAAAAAACTGCAAGTATTTTTTGGTAAAATGAAGAATAAAACGGTGATTTTCGCAAGTATAGCGTATGACAGACAATTTTCAACTGTTAAAATTGTGCATAATCACAACAAAAATTATGCCTCTTCATCAATTTGACGGAATACCCCTTAGTAAAAATGACGAAGTAAAATGCAAAAAGGACTGCTTATGCAGTCCTTTTTGAGGGTGAAAATGAGTATTAAGAAGATGTCGTGATTTATCTGACGCCTGAAGCGTCGTCTCCCGGCTGGAGCCTGTCGTGAGCGAGGATATAGTCGTATATCTCCTGCACAGTTGTGAACGCAACGCTCACATAGCTGTCGGCACAGCCGTAGTATATAGCTATCCTGCCTGTGCCGGCGTCTGTAAGAGCGGCGCAGGGGAAGCACACGTTGGGTACAAATCCGCGTTCCTCATACCATTCCTCAGGAGTGAGGATATAGTTCTCGCAGCGGTGCAGTACCTTTGAGGGTTCATCTGTATCAAGTATCGCTGCTCCTATACTGTACACGTAGCCGTTGCAGGTATTCACCACGCCGTGGTAGAATATCAGCCAGCCCTTGTCGGTTTCGATCGGTGCAGCTCCGCCTCCTGTCTTCAGGCTTTCCCACCAGTTCCCGGAACGTCCCATTACATGGCGGTGACGTCCCCAGAATTTCATATCGGGACTTTCCGAAAGGAATATGTCTCCGAATGCGGTATGTCCGTCGTCGCAGGGGCGGGAGAGCATAACATAGTTACCGTTTATTTTCCTCGGAAAGAGGACGGCATTGCGGTTGTAGGGAAGGAAGGGGTTCTCAAGACGTGTGAACGTCCTGAAATCTGTGGTCTCTGCAATGCCGATAGCAGGACCGAAAGCGTCCTGACACCACATGATATAGTATATTCCGTCAACCTTTACGAGCCGCGGATCATAAGCGTATGGGGGCATAAAGGGGTTGCCGTTCCTGTCGGTGAACTGTATCTTTTCCGGGTCAAACTCCCAGTCAAGAGCATTGCTGCTCCTGCCAAGGTAAATATGCGGTATCCCGTTTTTCTGTTCGCCGCGGAATACTCCTATGAAGCTGCCGTTATAAGGTATTACTGCGCTGTTGAATATCCTTGCAACATCAGGGAGCGGGTTCCTTTTTATGATCGGGTTCTGAGAATATCTCCAAACGGGAGCAGTACAGCCGGCAGGCTTATCCTCCCACGGGATATTTTTCAGATCTTCACCAAGTATTTTAATATCCGACATAAGAAAAACTCCTTTAATTAAGTCTTACTTTATATCACGCTTAAATTATAGCACGGCTTTCTTAAAAAGTCAAGCATAAATTTAATTAAAAATGTAGAATTTCTTACTCATGTAAGTATATCCCAAATAATTAACACAAAATTATTGAATCTTTTAATAAAGCGGTGTATAATAGAATAAAAACGGAGGTGAGCCTGTGAAGTGTATTACCGAAAAAGAGCACAGCTGCGGCAGTATAAATTATCTCTGCGCTTCGATAGGGGGATCGTCCATGACCTGCTACGTGCTCAGAGGAAAAAAGGGCGATATGCTCATTGATACAGGGATATCCCTCGTGTATAAAAGCCTGAGGGAGTACATAAGTCATTATGATATACGGTATATCCTGCTTACTCACGCTCATACCGACCATGACGGAAACGCGGCAAGGCTGCGGAAGGAACTGAATGCGGAGATATTCCTAAGCGGACGTGACAGAGAGCTGGTGGGACATTTTGAGAGGCAGCCGGTAAAGGCTACTTCTCCGAGGTATCGTGTGAGGAATATACAGCAGAATGTCTGCGGAAGAATGAGGCTGTTCAGGTCTGCGCCCTATACTCCGGATATACTGCTCGGCAGTGACAGGAATATACTGCATGAATACGGCTTTGACGCGGAAACTGTTCCGCTGCCGGGACATACCCTCGGTTCTGTGGGAGTGCTATCGGAGGGAGTGCTATACTGCGGCGACGCTTTTACCGCGATGTGGGGCAAACCTGATATCACGCCTCATGCTGCCTCTCCGGCGGCTATGGTTTGCTCTCTGGAGCGTATACTGGAGCTTTCGCCGGAATGGCTCGCCACCGGTCACGGGCTCCCTGTAAAAATGTCGGAAGCCCGTGCGGTAATAAGAAAATATCTGCTTATGCACAGACATCAGCTTAAATGATAGCTTAAAGGAGTTGTATTTTATGAACCTTTCCGAATTTATAAACGGTATATCCTCCGGGAGTTTTGACGAGCAGTTCCGTATGCTTTACGGTTCGTCGGAAAAGGCTGTTCTGAGAGCAAGAGCCCGTTATCTCAGCGCTGCCGAGAACTTTTCGAGGCTCTATCCGGAGAGTGGGGATATACGTATTTTTTCAGCTCCGGGACGTACCGAGATAGGCGGTAACCATACCGATCATCAGCATGGCTGTGTGCTTGCCGCGGCGGTGAGCCTTGATATCATCGCCATAGTTTCCTTCCATAAGCAGGGTATCATTCGTGTGAAGTCGGAGGGATATGAGTCTGTAGAGGTAAAACTGAAAAGTCTTGAAATGAGAAAAGCCGAAAAGGGAACAACGGCTGCCCTTATCCGCGGGATCGCGGCAAAGTTTGCTGAAAAAGGCGTGAAAACAGGTGGCTTTGACGCCTATATGACCTCCGATGTGCTCAGCGGGAGCGGCCTTTCGTCATCTGCGGCTTTTGAGGTGCTTGTGGGTACCGTCATAAATGAGGGCTTCAATGGCGGAGGTATAAGCGCTTCCGACATTGCGGCTATAGGGCAGTATGCGGAGAATGTTTACTTCGGAAAGGCAAGCGGACTTATGGATCAGCTCGTTTCGGCATCAGGCGGTTTTGTCGCTGTGGACTTTGCGGATACGGCTTCACCTGATATAAGGAATGTGAATTTTGACTTTGACAGATCGGGATACGCGGTATGCATAACCGATACAGGGGGCAGTCACGAGAAGCTTTCCGGCGAGTACAGCGCGGTATTCTCCGAGATGAAGCACGTGGCGGAGGCTCTCGGCTGTGAGTTCCTGCGTGAAGCTGACGAGGAGGAGTTCTATAAAAGGCTGCCTGAGCTTCGGGAAAACTGCTCCGACAGGGAACTGCTCCGTGCCGCGCATTTCTTCGGTGAGAACAGAAGAGCCATTGAGGAAGCAGAGGCTCTTGCTGACGGAGACACCGAGCGCTTCTTCGGGCTGGTGAACGAGTCGGGGACTTCCTCAGCGGAGCTTTTGCAGAATCTTTATTCAAGTGCAGAACCAAAGGAGCAGCAGATACCTCTTGCGATAATGCTCAGTAAGCGTTTCCTCGGAGGGAACGGTGCTGTGCGCGTTCACGGCGGCGGCTTTGCCGGCACGGTGCAGGCGTTTGTGCCGGGCTATCTGACTGCGGATTACGCCGCGGAGATGGAGCGCGTTTTTGGTCAGGGCTGCTGTTATGTCCTGACAGTCAGACCTGTCGGCGGATATGAATTGAAAATATAAATCATAATTTTGCGGAGCAAAATTATGATTTAGTTTAGAGTTGAGAATTGAGAGTTGACAGTTGTGGTGTATCGCCTGCGGCGATAAAATTTAAATAATATGAGCGCAGCGAACTCATTAACTCTTAACTCTCCACTCTCAATTCTCCACTA
>JAEEGJ010008189.1_pt1 | contig 29051 bp, 17 predicted proteins | sample 8958761 | NCBI WGS metagenome assembly JAEEGJ01 (sample SAMN16246546, study PRJNA631951) | gut metagenome | biome: gut microbiome; feature: rumen; material: RS-attached | host: Bos | place: Iran: Karaj | collected 2018-10
ACGAGCCGTATGCCTTTTGTATTGACCATTTCTGGGCGAAATCCTTTGCTTTTTCAATGCTTCGTGATGCTATTGCGTAAACCTCGCAATCCTGTGGCTTTGCTTGAAGTGATAATGCCATCTTCTCTGCAATCCATCCTGCACCAATAATTCCGATTCTCATAATGACGTTTAAATTTTCTGACCTTTGTTATAATAATTTCTTTTCCGAAAAAAACTCAGTATCTATTTCCTGTTTATGGGATGTTTTTGTAAGGAATAGATCAGTAGATGATGCAAATATAGCGTATTTTCTGGACTTGCAAGAATTTTTTGCAATAATTTGTCAAAAAACTTCCCGATTTCAGAATTTTATTGTAATTTTACACTCGATAATGATAATTTTCAATTTTCAATTGACATAAATGAACCGTATTCTATTATTACTAACCGCGCTGGCTATAGCCATGCCAAATGTTTGTTCTGCACAGAACACAGAATCTCATAGTCTTCCAAATCCTTTTAAATGGGAAAAGAAAAGTGGTGAGGCAAGTAATCTCGCTGAATGGAATGAGCGTCGTAATGAAATCTCTAGTCTTGTCCAACAGCATGAGATTGGCATCATTCCAGAAGTTAAGCGAGAGCAAATCAAGGCTCACATGGATAATGACACCCTCTTTGTCACCATTACAGTGGGGAAGGAATCACTCACACTTTCATCGCATATCAAGTACCCAAAGACGGGTACAGCACCTTATCCGTTGCTGATAGGTAGCAGTCGCATATCCCTTCCTGATACCCTGCTCAATACACGTCCGCTTGCCCGTATGAACTATAACGAGCGACAGGTAAATGGCTATTCGCAGTTCCGTGGTGACACCTGCCGTACAAACTATGGATTCGTTCGACTCTATCCCGACCTCATCGACAATGGAGCTTATAGCATGTGGGCATGGGGATTTCAGCGCATCATCGACGGACTTGAGATTCTCGGTCCTGAGGTCACGAAGATTGACACAAAGCATATCGGTGTAACGGGATGTTCGTATGCCGGTAAGATGGCACTTTTCTGTGGAGCCTTTGATCCTCGTGTCGCGCTCACCATCGCACAGGAGCCTGGAGGTGGCGGAGCAGCCGCATGGCGTGTGTCGCATACCATTGATGGGGTAGAGGACCTTGACAGAACCGACTATCATTGGTTTAAGCATAGTCTCAAGGAGCAGTTCCATGGTGATAGCGTATATCAGTTGCCATACGACCATCACGAGCTTTGCGCCCTTGTATGTCCTCGTGCTTTCCTTATGCTTGGTAATACCGACTACAAATGGCTTGCTGACGAGTCGGGCTATGTATCTGTTAATGCCGCTATGAGGGTGTGGGAGCGTTTCGGTATTGCTGACCGCATGGGCTATTCCATCAACGGTAAGCATCCGCATTGTCAGTTGCCAGAAGAGCAATTCCCTGAGGTACTTGCCTTTATCGACCGTTTCCTGTTCGAGAAACCTGTAAATACAGCAGGCATCCGCAAGGCTGAACAGTTTGAAGGAAAAGTTGATTTGAAGAAGTGGATTAACTTCTAAGTTATAGGGGGTGTATATTTAGTTAAATTTTAACTTTAACCTTTTCATGTCCGTCTCAGCCTCCGATATAGGAAACGGACTTGCAACGGACCTGGAACGGCTTTGTAGCGAAGGTGGAACGGTCATGCGTTAGTCGTAAATTCTATGAATGTTTAATGTTTATTTGTGAGAATAACGAGGATGTGTGTGTTAACTTGTTGATATATAGTTACTTGTGCTCGAAAACGGAAAAGTTAAAAGTTAAAGTTTAACCTTTTTGTATGCCCCCCCCACAGTTAGGGCTCTTCTGCTCAAACTATATATATAATATAATTAATTATATTATATATATAGTTTGGCTTATAAAGACGGTAGCATTTGGTTGGTGGGTGTGTATGTTTTTTGTTAAATAATTACTTAACTTTTTCCCTTTATCATATCTGCTATTTTTTCATGCAACTTTATTTGCATATCTTATGATTTTTTAGTAACTTTGCACATTAGAATGCTAGGATGCTTCGCGCGTTGCATTCAGGAAATCAAAATCTAAACAATAAATCATTTCATGTACAAAACAAAAGGTCTTCCTAATACACGTATTGAGATTGCGGATGCTCTTCGTGGCATAGCCGTGATGGGCATTATCATCTTTCATTGTCTTGAGAACTTCAATATCTTTCTAGATGACAAGTCTATGGCTTTGCCAACGGATGCTACTGTCTTTTCCGTATGCGAGATATTGCTTTCAAGTAAGATGTATGGCATATTCGCTATGCTCTTTGGCGTGAGCTTCTTTATAATGCGAGATAATCAGGAACAGAAGGGTAGGGACTTCTCTCTGCGCTTTGCGTGGCGAATGATATTGCTGTTTATCATCGGACTTATCAATATCTTCTTCTACAATGGTGATATCCTTACCTCATACGCATCAATTGGACTGCTGATGATTCCTGCCGGCTATCTATCAACACGATGGCTGTGGGCTATCACCATATTCCTTCTTGCACAGCCTGTTGAGATATACAGTCTTGTATCAGGATGGAAGTTTCCAGAGGATGACCTTTGGGCAGAATGTGCAAAAATAACAGAAGCAAACATTAACGGCTCGTTCTGGGAGTCGGGATTAACAAACGTACGTATAGCTTATGTGGCGAATTTGGCTTGGGCATTGTGGGCAGGTCGTCTGACACAGACACTTGCATTCTTCTACCTTGGAATACTCATAGGTCGTCATCGCCTGTTCTATAACGAGGGCAATAACCTTCGTATTTGGCTCTGGATACTGATTATTAGTTTCCCACTATGCCTTATTGGCTCATACGTGGATATGGGTAGGTTCAGTATTTGGACAAATCCAATCACTAATTTGATGATATTGTTCTCTGAGGTGTCAGCCATAGTGCTTCTGTGGTATCGTTGGAAGCCTTTCTGCAAGATTCTGGGTAATGTCTGCTTCTTCGGTAGGATGAGTCTGTCAAACTATCTCATGCAATCCGTGTTTGGTTCAATCCTGTTCTATGGCTGGGGCTTCAAACTCTGCGATGACCTTGGTGCTACGTGGTCGCTCCTTGTCGGAATCGTTATGATTACCATTCAGATTATCATCCTAAAACAATGGGACAAGAATCATCAGCGTGGGCCTATGGAGACTTTGTGGAGAAAGTTGACGTGGATAGCAGCCCCTACCCCCAGCCCTTCCCCCGCTCGGGGGAAGGGAGTAGATAGTAGAGAAACCGCAAATTCTACACCCTTACAGCGAGAAAATGTAACCACTCCCTTGCCCCGAGCGGGGAAAGGGTTGGGGATAGGGGCTCTTTTTCTCTTTTCTACTTTTGGCATGTCGTGTATGGCTTCTGATGTTTTCAAACCTCGCCTTGTGGTAATGACGGATATCGGAGACTGTGATGTTGAGCCTGATGATATGGAGTCTGCCATTCGACTTATGGCGTATGCGGATATGTTCGAGATAGAGGCGATTATGACTACTGTGGGATGGAACTGTGATCCATATCCTGAGGAGTGGGCGCAATATCTTGACAAGGTTGTGGAGGCTTACGGCAAGGATGTGCATAAGCTGATGCTGCGTTCAAAGCAGAAGGATTTCCTTTTTCTTGACAAGGAGAACGGCAAGCAGACCATAGGCTATTGGCCAAGCATGGAGTATATAAAGTCACGATGTATGGCTGGTAGTCATAGAGCTGGTATTGGTATTATTGGCAAAGATAATGATACAGAGGGGAGTGAGTTCCTTATAAAACTTGCCGACGAGGATGATGAGCGTCCTATATGGGTAGCGACATGGGGAAGTGGCAATACACTCGCACAGGCTATCTGGAAGGTCCAGCAGACTCGTACACCTGAGCAGTTGGAGGCTTTCCTGCATAAATTTCGTGTCTATACCATTACAGATCAGGATATGGTGTATGCCATGCGAATGAATCGTGCATATAGCTCACACATGTGGATGCGCCGAGAATTTAAGGATGACCTGAAGTTTATCTGGGACGAAGGAACATGGCAACTCCAATGTGAGCTTGGAAAGCAGGAATGGAAGAAGCATCAGGAACTTATTCAAGGGCATGGAGCATTAGGTGCTATTTATCCTAACTATAAATGGGGCGTGGAGGGCGATACTCCTTCATTCCTATATATTATGCCAAATGGACTTAACGACCCAGAAGACCCGACACAGGCTGGATGGGCAGGATGTCATAAGTATGGTATGTGTGCCGACTCCCTTACATATGCCTGGACTTCTTGGCAAGAGCCTCAGAAAAGCATAACGGAAGGTTACAAGCGCCGTTTCTATCCTGCCGAACTGAATGACTTCTGTGCGCGTATGCAATGGGCTAAGGAAGGTATGGGGAATACTAATCCTATCGTGATTATCAATGGCAAGAAACCGCTTTCTCCTTTTAATATTAAGGCAAAGGCTGGTGAAGTGGTAACTCTTGATGCCTCTAAATCTGTGGATGCTGAAGGCGATAAGTTGTCTTTCATTTGGTGGGTACAGCCAGAGTCATCGGGATATGAAGGGAATGTTGATATTAATGGTGGCAATGGTTCTAAGGCAACTATCAATATTCCAGAAAAAGCGAAGGGCAAGACAATCCACGTTATTTGTGAGGTGACAGATAACGGAATGATTCCATTAACCTCGTATGCGAGGGTGATTTTTGAGGTGGAGTAAAGAAAAGTGTAAAGTATATAGTGTAAAGAGTAAAGAGAGAAAAGTGTAAAGTTGAAGGCAAGAATGCACTTAATTGTTTGAAATACACTTAAATAGGTGACTTTTGAGAAAAGTATTTGAAATACAGAGTTTTTTGTATTTTCGCTAAAATAAAACTATGCTGAAAACGTAGAAAATACACTAATTTAATTTGCGAAAAAGCTTGATTTTTCCTTGAAAAAATTTGGAGAAATCAAGCTTTTTTTGTATCTTTGCAACATGAGAAATGAATAATTCCTCTTTGGAACGAAGACCTCTGTCTCTTTCATAAAAATTGCATTTATTTCCTTTTATATCTAAAATATCTGTCTGGCTTAATGAAGCCTTTATTCACTAATTTAAACAATCTAACCGCTAATAGTATGAAAAAGAAAATATTATTCTTCGACATGGACAATGTCCTTGTTGATTATGAGTCTGCATTGAATGCAGAGAAAATAAAGGAACAGGCACCCAAGTATGAGAGTGTCGTGAATGGCGTGAAAAAAACGAATTACGATGACATTCCGGATATCTTCAGTTATTCCAAACCCGTAAAGGGAGCAGTAGAGGCTCTGAAGACGTTATCCCAGAAATTTGAGGTGTTTATAGTTTCACATGCTTCATGGGCAAATCCTTTGTCATGGAGCAATAAGTTGGAGTGGGTAAAGAAATACTTTGATTCCGACAATGTGAATGGGACTTTCTACAAACGCCTGATTCTTGTACAGGACAGGGATGTGACGGCTATGACAGACTCTTATCTTGTAGAAGGTGAGCCATATCCCAAAGATTCACACAAGACAGATGGTAAGGTTATCTATCTTAATAAGAAAAATGGTGATTTCCGTGACTGGTCATCGGTAGTCAATCATCTTATGCAGCTGGCAGTATAAAAAAGGGAAGAGCGGATAGAAATATCCGCTCTTTTTATATATGGAATTAAGGTTAATGTTACTCTAATGAATATTCAACTGTGTTTACAACTCTGACTTTCTTTATATATGGAGTATTGGCATCGCGGTCGTCAATTGAGAACTGTCCTTGCTGTGCATTACGTATGCCACCAAGCTTGCTGTCAGAGTCTTCTGCAAATTTCTGTGCGGTTGTACGTGCATTCTTGGTTGCCTCTTCCACCATCTCTGGCTTGATTTTGTTAAGGCCTGTGAACTCATAGGTAATAGAGTTGTTGCCGTATTCCTCGCTTACTATGGCAATACCCTGTTTCATGAGTTCTGATTGTCGGCGCATGAGCTGTCGAACCTTGTCAACTTCAGAAGAGGTGACGGTGATGACGCTTGTCGCCTTGTAACGATAGTTCATAATCTCATTGCCGTAGTTGTCTGCCTGTCGGTCGGAGATAACAGGGGGATTGACGCTTATGTCGGAATCCTTGATACCTGCAGACTTTAGGAATGCAATGACGCGCTTGTTCTTTGAACTCAGACGGTCATACATCTCTGATGGGTCGTTGCCTATCTCTTTATAGACGAGTGGCCATGTAACCTTGTCGGCTTTGACCTCGCGCTCGGCAAGTCCCTTGACTGACACCTTCCTGTCCATTTCCTTGAAGGTGACGATACCACTACGGAGTGAGAGTCCTGCTATTACTACACCAATGGCAATGATTGCAGCAGGGACAATCTTTTCACTTGTATTCATGATCTTGTAATAATTTGTTGTTAAATTCCAATAGAACAGAAATATTTGTAATTATCGATAAGGGTGATGTGGGCGATTTGCTGGAGGTGGAGGAGGGGTAGGCCGACTGTTGTTCATCTCGCGCTCAACAGAACGAATCTCGTATATCGTGAGACTGCATTTCTTGCACACTCCATGCTTGTCGAACTTATGTTTACGGTCGATGAAGTGTTTCTCCATCTTCTTGTCCATCCTTACGGTGAATGAATTACCGCAATACTTGTCATGCTTGTGACGGATCTTGCAGTCTTTATGAACAGTCATCGTGTAAGGAGCTTTGGTTGCATTATACTTGTCAACATTAAAGTTTGACTTTCCGAATGCTGTTGCTGTGCCGAGGATCATCATTCCGATTACCATCATGCTTTTGAATGTTGCCTTCATATTCTATTCTGTGTTAATGAGTCTTGCGACTCGTTAGACATTTATTATTTCGAAGGCAAAGGTACATGTTTTTTCTCATGAACCAAAGGGAAAAACTATAATCGGGCGTGGAGTTTTCCCTATTGTTATCGGGGAAAAATCCCTTAGCATTCATGAGAGTATCATTTGCAGTAAAAGCATTGGTGCTGCCACATATCCAAATAGAATAGTAGCAGCACCAACCATGTAATATCTGTTATTATATTTATTGCTCCTTTACGTATTCAGAAGGGGATACTCCATACAACTCCTTGAATGCTGTAGAGAAATGGTTTGGTGTGCGATATCCTACGAGATATGCAACCTCAGAGATAGAGCATTTCTTCTGGCGCAGGAGTTCTGCCGCCTTTGTGAGTCTGATGTTACGGATATAGTTCGTAGCAGACTGATTTGTGAGCTCCTTGAGCTTTCTATAAAGGTGTACTCGGCTCAGTCCGACCTCAGATGCAAGATATTCTGATGTGAGGTCTGGGTTGTCCAGATTATCGTTAATACACTTCACAAGACGTTCAAGCAGTTTCTCATCAGCAGACTGGATTTCTGGAGTCGTAATCTGGTCTGTAGGAAGCTCATTACCTTTGAATGTGTTACGTAGCTTTTCCTGACGCAACAGGAGGTTGCTTACGATTGTTTGGAGAAGGGCAAGGTTGAATGGCTTTGTGATGTATGCATCTGCAGTAGCCTGAAGTCCCTCAATTCTGTCACGATCGGTACCCTTTGCTGTAAGCAGAATGATAGGCAGGTGACTGATACGAACATTCTGACGTATAAGTCGGCATAGCTCAATACCGTCAATCTCAGGCATCATGATATCGCTGATGACAATATCAATTTGTTCCTTGTTAAGGGTCTGGTATGCGGTCTTTCCGTCTGCGCAGTCGATGACATTGTATAGTGATGCCATTTCCTCGCATAGGAATGAACGTATCTCATCATCGTCATCAACAACGAGGATAGTCTTACGAGACTTGAGCTTTGTGTGTCCACCGTTTGCATCTGGTGATACAATAACATCTTCCTGCACTTCCTGTACTGGTAATGCTTCGCCTTTAATGATTTCTGCAGAACTGGTCTTGAGAGGCAATTCAACAGAGAAACATGCACCTCGTCCTTGAGGGTTATCGCTTACGTCGATGCTTCCCTTATGGAGTTCAACGAGAGACTTTACAAGGTTAAGACCTATGCCTGTACCCTTGACGTATTGTCCGTTTGTGCGAACCTGATAGAAACGTGTGAAGATATTTCGTTTCTCATCGTCAGGAATACCGATACCTGTATCAACAACCTTGAGAAGGAGTGTGACGTTGCTGTCTGCCTTGAGGTCTGTCTTTGGCTCAAGGTCAATGCTGACGGTTACACTACCGTTTTCTGGAGTATATTTTAATGCATTGCTCAAAAGGTTGAGCAGAATCTTTTCAAAGCAGTCTGTATCAATCATTACGTTGACATGACCATTGGTGTAGTCTTTCAATGTGAGAGTCTGGCGACGGCTTTGAGCTATATCCTCTGTATATGCAACCACACCCCTTACAAATGGACTTAGAGCGACATCAGTACAATGGAGCTCCATCTTGCCAAGGTCAATCTTACGGAGATCCATGATTTGATCTGTAAGGCGGAGCAGGCGGTCTGCATTACGGTTCATTGTGCTGTATAGACGCTGACGCTCAGGCTCATGGTCTGTTGATAGAAGTTTCTGCAACGGAGTAGAAATCAGAGTGATAGGAGTTCGCAGATCATGGACGATGTTCATGAAGAACTGCAGTTTCTGTTCCTTTGCCTGCTCTTCACGACGATGCTCACGTATGCTACGATGCAGATTGCGACGGCGACGCACCTCTATAAGAGTCATATATACAACACAAGCAAATATTGCCAGCCAGATTAACAAAGCCCACCATCTGAGATACCAAGGGTATGCGATGTGAATGTATGTTTCTGTTACCTCAGAATCACGACCGTCAATTATTGTTTTGGTGTATAGAACATGACTTCCGCTTGATACGCCATTGAATACAACGCGGTTCTGTGGTATTGGGAGTGTTTCCCAATTGCCGTTGTCGAGTTTGTAGCTATAGGCAATACGATGAGTCATGTAAAGAGGTAATGCTGCGAATTCTGCAGTAAATGTATTGTCTTCAGACTCAAGTTCATATTCCATAGACTGGTTAAGGCCGAGGAAACGTTCATTTGCGCGAATTGTAACTACGCGCGTAGTGCATTTCGTACTTCTTTCACCAATACGGTTAGGATAGAAGTAGGTAATGCCGTTGATACCGCCGAACCAGAGACGTCCGTCATCAGAACGTAGGCATGCATTCTTATAGAACTCATTTCCCTGAAGGCCATCACGTGAGGTAAAGGTTTCACTTGTGTTATCCTTCAGATTGAATCTGATGAGTCCCATGCTCGTGCTGAGCCACAGATGTCCATCATTTCCCATCTGTACGGCATATATAAGACCATTTTCTTTTGTAATGCTTCGGAGCTTGTCGTTGCTGGTGTCAAGCAGCGTCACACCTTTTGAAGTGGCAAAGCCAAGAGTGTTGTTGTTAAGACGTGTTATACTATAGATAATCTCCGATTCACCCATACGATGCATGATTTTCTTTGGATCGTTTGGCTTGAACCATACTATACCATCGTATGTACCAGTATATATTCTGTCGGTATTAGAATCGTAGAATATGGAGTTTGTCCATCGTGTACCATCGCTATACGTGTAGAACGTCATTATATTGCGTGAGGCATCATAGCGGAATATGCCTTGTCCCATTGTGGCTACCCAGATGGTTCCGTGATTATCTTCTGCATATCCATATACGCTTGTCTTCCTGCCTGGCTGTCCTTCAATAGGAACATACATCGCTTTTCCTGTTGTAGTGTTCACGATACCACAACCTCTATTATATGATCCAAACCAGAGTCTGCCTTGTGAATCACAGAAGAGTCCCTGAATCGTTGGTGGCAGATCATTGGCGCCTGTTCCTACACGGAATTTTGCAAAAGTCTGGAAATCAGGTGTGAGGCCATACAGACCGCCATTATCTGTACTGATCCATATTTTTTTATCCTTTGTCTCTATTATTGAGGTTACACAACGGTCGCCTATCAGGTCAAATTTCTGTGAGCGACGGCCAATGTATCCGAAGGGAGCAGAGCTGTGTGATGCCATGAACACGCCTTTCTGATATAATGCCATCCAAATATCTCCATGATTGTTGATATAGAGAGAATGTGCCTTCTGTGAAGATATGTCAACAAATGGATCGTCAAACTGATGGGAAGGAACAAACTGGTGGGTACGCATGTTGAAGAACATCACACCGTTACCGTCTGTTGCAATACAGACATTGTCGGAATTAGGCATCGTCTTTATATCGCGCACCTTCATGATGCCCTCTGTACCTTTCACAATGTCAAAATGTCGGGTGTTGACATTATAGTAGTATAGTCCGGATTCAACATCTCCGGCATATAGGATACCGTCACGGCCTACACATAGACTTGAGAAATTATACTCGCTGCCATCGTAGTTCCTCACATGGTGAAGTTTTCCGTTCTTGTCGGCGTACATTACGCCATCAGACTGTCTTGATACCCATATAAAGCCGTCATTGGTACGGGCTACGCGATGTATTTCGTGAGTCTTGCCTGTGAATGCGTTCTTTTTTGTTTTTATTTCACCATTCTTGTCAATCTGAAGTGTGAAAGCATCAGTACCACCGATGAAGAACTCACCGTCTGCAAGTCGTAGGATAGAGTTCACATTACCCATTTTTGCACCTATTTCCTTAGCGGAAATGCGTGGTGTGAAGTCATCCGTCTGGATGTTATATACCTGTACACCATTGATAGTTCCAACGATGACATTTCCTATGGAGTCGGCACATACTGTACGTATGAAATTATGACTGAGAGAATGTGGATTAGTGGGATTGTGACGGTAGGTGATAAATCTTGAGCCGTTGTATTTGCACAGACCATCTTCCGTAGCAACCCATATCATACCATTCTTGTCTTCTTCAACCTTATTCACCAAACTGTTTGGCAAATCGGAATCGGAAGTGAATAGCATATTAAACTGAGCATTGGCGCAAAGCGACAATGCCAGGAATGACGTAGTTAGGATAGTTTGCTTTAACATCTACTTAAGTGTGTTTAGGGTTAGTTATTTTCATTCTTATCATCTTCATCTATTTATTTGGAGGCTTTCCAATTCCCTCCATGTAAGAGGGCGGGGGAGAAGCCTGTCTGTTTATTTTTGTTGTGACTGTGTTCTTGCCATTATGTTCTGTACTTCCTTTATCTTAAGGGAGGCAGAGGTATCACCGGAAAGTTCTGCGAGTTTCAGGTAATGAATGGCCATTTCTGGATCAGGAAGTGTGCCAACACCTTCTATAAAGCATGATGCCACACCATTATATGCTTCCGCATCACCAGCATCTGCAGCTTCCTTGAGAAGTATGAACCCAGTCTTGTTATCTCTATCTGTACCTTCGCCCTTGATATAGCAACGGGCAAGGAATTTCTTTGCATATATATCACCGCTTTCTATAGCCTTTTCTATATATGCAACGCCAAGAAGGCTATTCTTCGGGAGTATTCGTCCTGTAAGATATGCATCTCCGATGTATGTCATTGCTTCTGCAACACCAAGGTCTGCTGCCTTCTTCAAATATGTTATGCCTTGTATGGAGTCTCTTTTCAAGCCCATACCATCCATATATAGCATGGCATACTTATACATTGCCTCCTTATTACCGAGGGCAACAGATTTTCCTATATATTTTGCAGTCTTCTCAACGTCACCTTCATAGGCATAGTGGTTGGCAAGATTCTGATTTGCAAAATCATATCCGTGGTCTGCAGCACGCTCCCATAGTGCAAGTGCACGTACGGTATCCTTCTTTACAGCCCAGCCATTCAAATAATAGTAACCCAGATTGAGAAGTGCATAGTCAGAACCGTTGTTCGCTGCACGGGCAAGAAGTTGTGCAGCCTTGGCATAGTCCTGCTGTGTGCCTTTTCCTTCCTCATAGCAATATGCGAGATTCTCCAGTATCTCATTGTCGTCTTTCTCTGACAATGCCTCAAGCAAAGGGAAGGCTTCTGTATAGTTTCCCGCAAGGAACAGGTTTACGGCTTTCTCACATTCCTCACTACGCTTAACAACAGGCTTCGTGTCAGTTGTTGTTACAACTTCATTTTTTGTAGGAATTGTATAGGAAAGATGATAACCGTCAATATCAGAAGGAGTAAATACATTTACTGTATCTCCGTCAGAGCGCCAAACCTTATCGTCAAAGCCTACATAGGCATAATTCATATCCACGCAGATGGAATGTATAGAGTGAGGCTTGGTGTCATCAGTCAGTTTCTTCTTCCAAGACCTGCTAAGCTTGTCATCATACTCCTGTATGGAGTTATCTGAAGAAACGGTCATAAGAGTACCTGCATCTGTAATTGCTGCATATGTAACATCTGGTATGCGTTGCCAGTTTATGTAGTCGTAGCTTGTTACGAAATAACTTTCCTGTTTAACTATATAGAAACGGCCTATACGCATTACCTGAGTTACAGGTGTATTGTTATCCGAAATTCTAGCTCCACCTTGCAGTGCCTGATCTAATGGGGTAGGGATGCTTTCGAATGTCTTGCCACCATCAGTAGTATGCAGAATCTTGTTTCCTGACACACCGAACAGACCTTCCTTCGGACTCAGCATACAGATGTCTGTAATATGGGCAGAAGGCGTGTTTGGTGCATGTATTGTCTTCCATGTCCTTCCTTCATCCATGGAGTGAAGAATGTCCATATCCGAGAAAGAAACCCACAAACCGCACTCGTCAGAATGGAATGCCGCAGAGCATGGTTGTGAAGCCAATTTCTTTACTTTCCATGTCTTACCGTTGTTTGATGAGATATAGACACGACCTTCCCCGTCCTTCTCTGTGCACATAGCAAGAGTTTTAGGAGCGATATAGTTAATCCATGTGCATTTGTTGCCCATTGGTGGTGCAGCAGATACCCATAGTGAAGCCGGATCATTTGCATACAGGATGTTGTTTCCATCCGTTGCACATATATGTCCTTTTGTGTCTATGCTGATGCTGGATGCCTGAGCAGAGACCTGAAGGGCAAGTGCTGATGCAAATATGGTTGAAAGAAAATACCTTATCATACTCTTTTGACTTTTATCTTTTACTCTCTTACACTACTTATCTAATTATCTAAGATCAATGACTTCTGCCTTTGGATAGTCCTTGGCATTGAATGTAAACAAGGCATCGGAAAGGTTAGAAGACTTTACATTTGAAATTGTTATTGTAATCCAACCAGATGCCTGACGCATCTTCACTTCCTTAATGTCAGAATTTGCATCAACAAGGATATATGCCTCCTTGATGCTTGACTTCTGATTCTGAGCCTTTAAGTGTACCTGTTTGCCACTTGCAGTCTGCTGAAGTTCCATATCATAACCCTTCTTGTATAATGTGAGAAAGGTATATGGGTTCATGCTTGCCTGTTTTGCGGCATTTGGGGTAGATACGTTTACCTCGTCATTCTTCTTGACGTATGTCCATTGCGTCTTACCGTTGTACCATACAATGGTGCTTGGAGTAGATGCCTGGAACATATTCTTCTTTATAGAGATAGTTCCGCTCTGCTTGATCTTGTCACCTGTAATTGTAAAGTTTGCGGTTGTTCCGCTTTTAATGTTGAATTTCGCTGCTGCCTTGTCAAGTGTTTTCTTGGCTGCAGAAGACGAATCGTTAGCTGCTGTTGAGGTGATGACTGCTACAGCCATCAGAACAATGATTGTAAGAATCTTTTTCATTGTTTTTGTGTTTATATATTTTTAACGCACCTTTTTTAGGAGAGTTTAATTCCTTGGTGGCAGTTTAATATTTTTTCAATATTATCATCTTGCTCTCAATGTTGCAATATGATTGCTGAGAGTCTGCTCGTCAGTGAAGAGCACTTCACGAGGCTTTGAACCATGGGCAGGACCAACGATGCAGGCCTTCTCCAACTGGTCCATAAGGCGTCCGGCACGATTGTAGCCAATAGAGAACTGACGCTGAATCATAGATGTTGATCCATTCTGGGAAGAAACAATAGCACGGGCAGCCTGTTCGAAGAGTGGATCCCAAGTACCTGTATCGACAGCTCCACCTTCTCCGCCTTCGCCACCATCTTCCATTGGTTCTGGCAAGTCCATAGGACATTGAGGTGTGAGACCTGCCTTTTCCTGATCATGGATGTGCTGTGCAATAGCCTCTACCTCTGGGGTGTCGAGGAATGCACACTGAACACGTACTGGCTCATTGCCATTGAGATACAGCATATCACCCTTACCTATGAGCTGATTTGCTCCAGGACGGTCAAGGATGGTACGTGAGTCTATCATAGAACCTACACGGAATGCCACACGACCTGGGAAGTTTGCCTTGATGGTACCTGTGATGATATTCGTTGTAGGACGCTGGGTAGCGATAATCATGTGAATACCCACAGCACGTGCAAGCTGTGCTATACGTGCGATAGGAAGCTCTACTTCCTTACCTGCCGTCATAATCAGGTCACCAAACTCATCGATGATAACCACGATGTATGGCATGTACTCATGCAGAGGATTGCCATTGCTATCCACACTACGCAGACGATGGTTTACAAACTTCTCGTTGTATTCCTTGATGTTACGAACACCTGCAATCTTCAGAAGGTCATAACGGTGATCCATGAGTGTGCAGAGTCCCTTCAATGTGCGTACAACCTTTGTGACATCGGTAATGATTGGCTCCTCATCTGTATCTGGAATCTGAGCCATGAAGGCATTTGCGATAGGGTTGTAGATTGAGAACTCAACCTTCTTAGGGTCAACAAGCACGATTTTCAGTTCGTTAGGATGCTTCTTGAAAAGCAGAGAACCAATCATCGCATTCAGACCAACAGACTTACCCTGACCTGTAGCACCGGCTACAAGGAGGTGTGGAATCTTTGCAAGGTCAACCATGAACACCTCGTTTGTAATCGTCTTACCCAATGCAAGTGGAAGATCCATCTTCGTCTCTTGGAACTTGCGAGAGTTAAGTATAGACTCCATGCTCACGATAGAGGCATGAGCATTTGGAACCTCGATACCGATAGTACCCTTACCTGGAATAGGAGCGATGATACGGATGCCGAGAGCAGAGAGTGAGAGCGCGATGTCATCCTCAAGGTTACGTATCTTTGAAATACGCACACCCTCCGCAGGAGTTATCTCGTAAAGGGTGATTGTAGGACCTACAGTTGCCGTAATCTCACGAATCTGAACACCGAAAGAGTTCAGCACTTCAATGATGCGCTTCTTGTTTGCAAGAAGTTCCTCCTTTGTGGTATAGTCCTGATTGTCGTCGTATTTCTTCAACAAATCAAGGCCAGGGAATGTGTATTTCGTGTATGGCTCACGAGGATTGATAGGAGTTGACAGAATATCTTCTGCTGAGAGGTCGTTGCCAGTAGCTGGTTCCTCTTCCACACCTCTCACAACAGTAAACCCTGGGTCGTCACCAACCTTTGGAGCCTTAACGTTTACACTTACATCATTATCGTCTGTGAGGTCAATGGTGTTTGCCTTTTCCTCATCCTCAAAATCCTCATTCTCTTGAGCAGTCTCCGTTCTAGGAGTGCTAAGCAACTCTTCCGTAGGAGCCTGTGTTGCAATAATTGGCGTTTCAGGTGCAACGATATTGCCTGTTGCCTGCTCCACAGTAGTACTGTCCTTTACCTTGAACTTTACCTTCCTTGAGATATAGCCAATAGGATTCATCGCCTTTCTTACGAACGTGATTGTCTCGGAAGAAACGAAGGTGAAGAATATTATGGCAGTCACGATGAGGATGCCGGTAAGTCCCGGTGTACCTGCAATAGACTCCAGATAGCGGCTTACATAGTCTCCGTGTCCACCTCCGGCATTGAACACCTGTCCGGAGAGTAGGGGATTGATGAACTTCGCACAGGCAACGCTACTCCAAATCATGGCAAGCATACTGCCGAAGAACCATTTCACCAGACTCACCTTGTATGCTCCCATAAGTCGGAGAGAGGTGAAAATGAGGAACAGCGGAATCAGGAATGCCGGGAATCCGAAACAGCATGTGATGAAGAAATATGCAATATATGCACCTATGGAACCACATGTGTTTGAAAATGCCATATTCTCATTTCTGAGGTCACCAGCAACAGGATGCTGTATGATACTCTGGTCATTCTGTCCTGTGGAGAAGAACGAGATGAATGAGATGACCATTATGACTGATATGAATAGAAGCAGAATGCCGACGGTGAAATTCGTCTTCTCGCTGTTTACGAACGATGGAATACCGATAGCTTCGCGGAATGAAGTCTTCTTTTTTGCAGTTTCTTTCTTTTTTGCCATATATGTTGTGGGAGTGGAAACTCCGTGTTAAATCTATGTTATTTTGATGTGAATTTTATATTCACGTGCAAATTTAATAGAAAAATCTTAAATATTTGCCGAAAATACATAATATTATTAGAAAAGTTGTGCTTTTTTCATCATTTTTAATAAAAAACAGAAAAATGGAAGAGAAAGCAACTGTTATCGGCCACTCAAAAGTGATTTGCAAGTGAATCTTTATACTTTGTATACTTTGCTCAAAAAAGCATGTTTGTTTCATGCAAAAATACTCGAAAATAAAGAATAGTTATGATAGATTATTCTGATAAGATTTCTATATCAAAATTGTAGAAAAACACATGTACGAAAAAGAAGAATTATAAACAGACAACAAATGTGTCTTTTCGTTATTTATGTTTACATAACAACCATTTCTTGTTAAAAACTACACTTTTTTTATGCGAAAACAATACTTTTCCATTTTTTTTCTCTTTTTTTTATGCATCCCTTATTTGTTTTCCATTTTTTTTGCTAATTTTGCACGTGATTTTATAAAAAGGAACCAAAATCCATGTACAATTTTACCATGTACCATGTACAATTTACCGCTCAACTCGCAGAGATGCCTGTTATTTAGAGGAAATGTACGGTTTTGTTTTGGGTAAAAGGGATGGCTTCTGTATTTCATGGGAAGATTGTACATGGTCAATGGTACATAGTACATGGTTTTATGAACAAAATTATTTACAGTAGGTTCGACAAGGCAAAAATTGCAGAGCTCCCACGAGTAACCTTCCCGGGACGGATTGTGACAATCCTTTCAGCGGGCGAGGCGGAGAAGGCTGTTGATTTCCTCTTGAAGAGCGATATCCTCGGATTCGATACCGAAACACGACCATGCTTCACCAAGGGCAAGCGCAATAAGGTGGCGCTATTGCAGGTAAGCAACAGGGAAATATGTTTTCTCTTCCGACTAAACAGCATAGGACTTGCACCTGCCATAGTGCGACTCCTTGAGACTGAGGGACCTCTGAAAGTTGGTCTCTCATGGCATGATGATATCCGTAGCCTACATGAGAGAGGGGAATTCGAGCCTCGCGGATTCATCGACCTTCAGGATCACATGATTGAACTTGGCATCAAGGATATGAGTTTGGCGAAGCTCTATGCCAACCTGTTCCATCAGCGTATAAGCAAGCGGGAGCAGTTGAGCAACTGGGAAGCCGATGTACTCACCGAAAAGCAGAAGGTATATGGTGCAACAGATGCATGGGCATGTATCCAGCTTTATGAAGAGTATGTACGTTTGAAAGAGTCAAACGACTATTTCCTTGAGTATGTTCCAGAACCGGAACCTGCCGCAAATCCTGCTTCTAGTGAAGAGAAGAAGGAGACAGAAGAAAAACCTAAGAAGAAGCAGACCAAGCGCAGAAAGACATTCACCAAGCGTAAGCCGAAGGTGAAGAAGGAAAAAGAAGAAGCCCCAAAAGGGGAAGTGAAAAGTGAAGAGTAAATATGTATAAGAACATATATCTGAAAAAAGGCAAGGAAGAGAGCATGAAGCGCTTCCATCCATGGGTTTTCTCTGGTGCTGTTCATCACATGGATGATGGCATAGAAGAAGGCGAGGTGGTTAATGTGATAGCGTCTTATGGTGAGTTCATAGGTCGCGGACACTTCCAGATTGGCAGTATAGCTGTCAGAATCCTCACCTTCGAAGACGAGCTCATCGATGATGCTTTTTGGAACAAGAGACTTGCCATCGCTCTACAGATGCGTATCAGCATCGGTATAGCCGACAATCCTCAGAACAATACCTACCGCCTTGTGCATGGAGAGGGCGACAACCTCCCAGGACTCGTTATCGACTGTTATGGCAAGACCGCTGTTGTTCAGGCTCATAGCGTTGGAATGCATGAATGCCGTATGGCTGTTGCAAAGCAGCTCATGGAGGTAATGGGCGACCGTATCGAGAATGTGTATTACAAGAGCGAGACAACCCTTCCATATAAGGCAGACCTCGGACAGGAGAACGGATTCCTGTTTGGTGGCACCGACGAGAATGTGGCACTTGAGAACGGTCTGAAGTTCCATGTGGATTGGCTTCGCGGTCAGAAGACGGGCTTCTTCGTAGATCAGCGTGAGAACCGCTCTCTTCTTGAGCATTACTCAAAGGGCAAGAGCGTTCTGAATATGTTCTGCTACACAGGCGGTTTCTCTTTCTATGCTATGAGAGGTGATGCAAAGCTTGTGCACTCTGTAGATTCTTCTGCAAAGGCAATAGAACTCACGAATGCTAATGTGGAGCTTAACTTCCCTAACGACCCCCGTCATAAGGCTTTCTGCGAAGATGCTTTCAAATACCTTGATGCAGAGGGAGATAAGTACGACCTCATAATCCTTGACCCTCCTGCATTTGCAAAGCATCGTGGTGCTCTTCATAATGCCCTGAAGGGATATACAAGACTGAACGTGAAGGCATTCGAGCACATCAAACCGGGTGGCATACTGTTCACCTTCAGTTGCTCTCAGGTCGTTACAAAGGATAATTTCCGTAACGCAGTCTTTACCGCAGCAGCACAGTCAGGCCGTAAGGTTCGCATCCTGCATCAGCTTCATCAGCCTGCAGACCATCCTATCAACATCTACCATCCAGAAGGAGAGTATCTGAAAGGATTGGTGCTGTATGTGGAGTAACGACCCACCCCCTTACCCCTCCCGTAAAGGGAGGGGAGTAGATAGTATTTCCAATTAAGAAATATGGGCATATGCAATTCTTAGATAAAATAAGGAAATTTATAAAGGATAATTCCCTAATGAGTCCCGTAGAGGTTTCATTAGGGAATCTTTGTTCTTCCGGCTCCCTCCCTACGGGGGAGGGCGGGGGGAGAGGCCGCCTGTTTTTAGTCGCCCTCTCCGGCGGAGCAGATTCCGTATGCCTTCTTATGGCGATGAAACGTCTTGGATATACTATCGAGGCTATACATTGTAATTTCCATCTGCGTGGGGCAGAGTCGGATAGGGATGAGGAGTTCTGCAAGCAATTGTGTGAGCGTGAGCAGATACCTTTCCATACCGTACATTTCGACACCAAGACCTATGCGGAGCTTCATAAGGTGAGTATAGAGATGGCTGCTCGGGAACTGAGATACAACTATTTCGAGCAGCTGAGACAGTCTATTGATGCCGAGGCCGTACTCGTGGCACATCATAGGAATGATGCCGTGGAGACATTGCTTATGAACCTTATCCGTGGAACTGGTATTCACGGACTTCAAGGCATCAAGCCTCGTAACGGAAACATCATCCGTCCGCTCCTTTGCGTTAGCCGTAAGGAGATAGTGGAATGGCTTCAGGAGATAGGGCAGGACTATGTAACAGACAGCACGAATCTTGAGGACGATGTAACACGTAACAAACTGCGCCTGAATATCATTCCTCTTCTTGAGGAAATCAATCCTGCGGCATCTGAAAACATTGCAAAGACTGCTCTCCGAATGGTTGAAGCTGGAAAGGTGTTTGATGCTTCTATGAATAGTTTAATAGAAGAGATAACTCATGGAAGTACAGATGATTGGATAAGTATTGATAAAGAAAAACTTCAGTCTGCTCCTTCCAAGGAATATGCCCTTCATGCCATTCTCTCTCCATATCATTTCTCTCCTGCGCAGATAGAGGAAATCGCCCTTTCCGACTATAGTCAATCAGGGAAGTCATGGGAGAGTTCCACGCATCAATTAGTTGTTGATAGGAATGCGCTTCTCCTTCGCAAGAAGGACGAAAACGACCCACGTCCATTCCGTATTCCCGAGACTGGCACATACGTTATTTCTGAGACGAAAGATAGGACAGAGCGTATATCCATAAAGAGCGTTGTTGTTGATGATGTCTTCAAGATTAGCAGGGAGCGTGACACCGTCACACTTGATGCGGATAAGGTGCGTTTTCCTTTGACAGTACGTCGTGTGGAGACAGGCGACCGTTTCATTCCATTTGGCATGAAAGGTTCAAAACTCGTAAGCGACTATCTCACAGACCGAAAGAAGAACGCTTTTGAGAAGCAGAGCCAGCTTGTTATGCTTGATGCCGATGACCATGTGCTATGGCTTGTGGGAGAGCGTCCAGATGCCCGTTGCTGCATCACGTCAGATACAATAAAAGCGCTGGTTGTGCGTTATTATTGAAAGACCTAACCCGTCCTTCCCAAGGGGAGGAATGCGATATACATCTTTTCGCTTAAAATAGAGGGGCAGGGTAGAATTTTAATAATGAAAAAATCAGCAAACGTCAATACAAAAACACATCCTTCCCTTTGGGAAGGCTTGGTTAGGCTTGGCTGGGGGGGCTTCCTTTTCTTCCTCCTCCTCTTCTGTGTATCGTGCAACGATGACGATACATTCACCACATCTCCCTCAAATGTTCTTTCCATGCCCTTCGATACGCTGAAGATGGATACCGTGTTTGCAAAGATACCGGCTGCATCGAAGGATTTCTGGATATACAACCATTCTGGGGATGGAATACGATGTGCAAGCGTAAGGCTGCAGAAAGGCAATCAGTCCGGATTCCGCGTCAATGTGGATGGCATTTACCTTGGTGAGAAGACTGGCTATCAGACGTCGGACGTAGAGGTGCGTAAGAATGACAGCATCCGTGTGTTTGTCGAACTCACATCGCCTGACAACGGCTCTGAATTATATAAGGAGATTGACGACAAACTCATTTTCCGTTTGGAAAGTGGGGTAGAGCAGGTCATCACCCTGAATGCCTTTGCATGGAAAGCGGATATGGTGCGTAACCTTGAAATCAAGAACGACACAACAATCGATACCACGGTTTCTGGCAGGGCTTTGGTCGTTTATGGCGGCATAAAGGTTAATCCTGAAGCTACCCTCACACTTGCCCCAGGCACTACAATCTATTTCCATGATGATGCCGGAATCGACGTCATGGGCAAGCTGATATGTAAGGGAACAGCGGAGAAGAACGTCACGCTCCGTGGCGACAGACTCGATAACATCCTCGGTGATATTCCATACGATGTCCTTTCCGGGAGATGGCAGGGAATACACTTTGCTACGAGTTCCTACGATAACATCATAGAATATACTGACATGCATGGTGGAAAGGATGCCATCGTATGCGATTCAAGTGATGTTACCCGAAAGAAGCTCACCGTCAATTCATCCACAATACATAATTTCAGGGGCTACGGACTTGCTCTCACCAATTCCAATGCCTATGTGGCTAATACGCAGATAAGCAATACATACAACGATTGTGTATATGTATGCGGTGGCGAATTGACCATGATACATAATACTATAGCCCAGTTCTATCCATTTTCAAGACAGGGGGACACTATCGCATTGCGCTATGCAAACATAAATGAAGACAAATTCTATCCGCTTACGAATCTTGAGGTGAAGAATTGCATCATAACAGGTTGGGCGGAAGATGCGTTATTAAAGGAGAATAGCGATTCCGTAGCGTTCAACTATCACTTCTACAATTCCCTTATCCGTATGTCGGAGCTTAAGGATTCTACCTCTGCAAAGTATTTCGAGGGTGTAATCAGGGATAATGAGAAAGATACGACCCTTTGCTATAGTCATAAGAATTTCAAGAATGTTAATCCTCATACAGAAGATTACCTGTTTGATTTCCATCTCGATTCCCTCTCAAAAGCCAACGGCGCAGCTGATGCCCGATGGATGCTTCCGCTCAACAGGGAAGGCATAGCAAGAGATGAGAAGAAGCTGAATATGGGTTGCTATTAGGCCTACGGCCAATTGAAAATTGATAATTAATAATTGAAAATTAAACGCAAAGTCGCTAAGGCGCAAAGATATATTTGAAACATTCGTTTCTTTCGTGTATTCTGTGTTCGGAAAAAGAAAAACTCTGCGTCTCTGTGTCTTAGCGTTTGAAATGAATATAATTGTTATCGTCCGATAGCGCCCCGAAGGGGCAATGAGCTACTAGCCCATGGCATCGCCATGGGGCAAGAAGAAAGATATCTATCGCCCTGAAAGGGCAAAAGCCCTAACATGAATTAATTCTTTTGCCCTTACAGGGCGAAAAATCCAACTATCATGTACCTAGGGCGATGCCCTAGGCTGTTAGCTTGTTAGCCCTTCAGGCTGTTCGGGTAAATACATATAATCGTTAAAACTTATATCTATTATGCAGCAGGAAAAAAAGTTGATTATAAACTATCAGATGTGCGAGTATTCATCACTCTCACCTGATGACCGTGAGCTTGTGGATAAGGCGATGAAGATGACGGAGGCATCGTATGCGCCATACAGTAACTTCCATGTAGGAGCAGCGGTGAGACTCGAAAGCGGCGTTATCGTAGGCGGATGCAATCAGGAGAATGCCGTATATCCCGCAGGACTGTGTGCCGAGCGTGTGGCTGTCTTCTCGTCACAGGCGCAATATCCTAACACAAAAATCCTGTCGCTTGCCATCTCTGCCCGTAACACAGAGGGCGAGTTTGTCACCGTACCAGTCTCTCCATGCGGCTCTTGCCGTCAGGTCATCCTTGAGCAGGAGATGCGTTTCAACCAACCTATCCGCATATTGCTCGTAGGGCAGAATGGAGTCTTCATCTTCAACAGTATCAGAGACCTCTTGCCATTTGCCTTCTCAGAAGAAAGTCTGGGTAGCTAAACATTGCGTTAGATATAGCAGCAAGCTGCAATTAACTGACAATAATTACCAATCTGCGCAATCTTTTTCCATAAATATTCATTTCTTATTGGTTTAAGATTGGTAAGATTGGTAAGATTGGTAATTATTGTCAGTTCAAGCACCAAAGGTGCGTTATAATAATGCAGAATGATTGCATATCCATCGAGTTCGTGTTGAAGTTATAGCTTGATGGGCTTCAGCTAATAAATTGGAACTTGCTTTAGCTTGATGGGCTTCAGCGAATAAATGGTACATTGTACATGTTATGGGGGTGTGTAAAAAATATCGAACTATCGAACCATCGAACCATTTTTAATGGACATCAATACTCATACTCAATTGCAAATGATTGAATTCTGTGTTGATGACTTATAGCAGAAATCTTATTTAGAATCTAAGAATATAGTTATCCCCATCCTTGAAAGCGTTGCATTCTTCAAGATAGTTGCGAGTGGCATCAAAATTATCACCTGTAATGTTTGCACTAAATTGACGCAACCTTGACATAGCCCTAATAATCACGCTTGGATCGCCCTTGCGTGTCAACCTACGTAAGGCATTGAGATAGTCTTCACGGAAGACTGTGGGAATGATAATCTTTGACTGGTCTGCTGCTACCAGTTCTGCATTCATCATCACACGTGATATCCTTCCATTGCCATCGTTGAAAGGATGAACTTCACTCACCATGAAGAGCATGAAAAGTGAACGGGCAAATGGATGTTCTAGTGCTTGATAAAATTCATATCCCTTTCGTAAAGTACCTCTGACGAGGGTACAATCTACAAAATGCGTATCACCAGCATGATTATTTTGCATTTTGAACATTCCAGGCTCCTTATCAGGTCGCGCAGCCATCATGATACGGTGACGATCTTGTAATAATTCTATCAATTCATCAGATGAAGATGGTATGCGTCGCATTTCTCTTCGGCTAGCCACCAATTGGAAAGTTCCAAGCACATCGTGCGAGTCTGCATTGCGTGCCGGCATGGGTTGACCTGTTTCTATAATCTGTCTGGCATCCTCAATCTCAAACTCTGTACCTTCTATATAATTAGAAAAATAACTTTCAAAGAAAGCGAAATTGCGGAATGCTGCATTCTCCACATTCGGCTCATCTATGGATGGAAACAGCTCTCCGTGAAGTGCTTCAAATAATGTTCCAAACAATTTAACTCTTCCATCATCATAAGGCTCGCCTTTTGCTCTTGCAATAGCGCTTGCCGAGGAAAGTACTCCCGATGGTTTGGTAGAAAGAAGCGCTCCTATTATGGCATTGAGAGTATCAAACTCAGCGTCCATCCCTAATTCGGCAGCGATATTTCGTGCTTTATCACGGAACTTGTTCAATCCTGTCTCTCCATTTACTTGAAGCATACGCTCTAACATTTCTTCTATATAAGTTCGATGCATACACTTGGACACGCTGGTGCGAGCACGACCTTTTTGTAGATTTTCAAGTGCCCTGCGCTCTGCACTGGAAATATAAAGATTCTCAATGAAAGGCATATCATTCGCTGTTCCCATAGGTCCCTGCATTAAGTGGACGGTGACACCTGGTAAAGAGACATTCCTAGTGTATGTGTATGTTAGGAATATATCGCCTTCCTCAGTTGGCTTCAGTTCGTAGGCAGATCGATGGCTGATGACAGCATGTGGATATAATTGCCCCAAAACATAAAAAAGATTTCTCTTTATTATGACCTCTGGTGCTTCATCCATATTAGTCGTATAAACCTTGGGGGCAATCTTTCGGAGCGTGCCTTCTTTCAACATTGCCGTTCTGCGGGCTGACACGTTTTTATCCGAAGTCGCCATTACTATTTCCTGCACGTTCTGGAGCGAAGTGTTCTTTGCCATTTTTTTCGATTAATATATAATTTTTTGCAAAGATATGGTATTTTTTTCTATTAAGCAAGCCTGATTTGGGAAATTTTATCGAATAAGCGTTATTTGAACGTATTTTGTTCTTTTTCCTACTTGAATCAAATAGTGTTTCTCACGTTTTAGGTGTTTTTTATATTAAAAACAGGATAATGACATAAAATTCGGTAATTTTTTCGATTAAGAATTAGTTAATTCGGTATTTTTTTTGATTAACAGTTTGATGGGCTTCAGCTAATAAATTGGAACTTGCTTTAGCTTGATGAGCTTCAGCGAATAAATAGTAAATGGTAAATTGTACATGTATTGGTGTGTGTAAAAAACATCGAACTATCGAACCATCGAACCTTTTTAATGAGCATCAATACCCATCAAGGATAATTCAAAAGAAAAGAAATCAAATATATAAGCCCTTCTCTCGATAGCTTTCGGAGAAGGGCTTTTTCGTTTATGCGTTATGCTTGGCTGGTTAGTCCCAATAAGAATCGTCCACAACTTCTACGACATGAAAGTTGCAATATGTGTTGAGTCTCTCCTCTAAATCTGATGTGATATAATTGTATAGCAAATCGACATCTTCCGTAATATTCTTTGGTATGGAGATATTCGTTTTCTGCTTAACCCATTCTACGAGTTCTGGAATAGTCTCAAACCATTCAGAGTCAATATTCTCTAAATCCACCTCATATCTGTGTTTGAAAACTCTTTTTTCGTGGTCGTTAGTGAAAAAGAATCCTTCATCGAGACATCCTACATCCCATAAAACGGAAATCTTACCACCATAATGCCTTATTATAGCATTTATAATATCTTGACATGGTACATTTGCGGATTCTACTTCAAACACGATATTGTTGCCTACAATATGGAGCCAGTCGAAATATCCTCGACAATTATAGTCTGTTGGATTTAGACAAAATGCTTTGGCTAATTCTGACATCTTTTGCCTTTTCTGATAATCTTTAATCTCATCATTATTGGCAATCCTTGTCATTTTGTTATATAAGTCTTGGAGACATTTTTTGTCACCCTCAAAGTAATAGGTTGTACAGCAAAGATTTGACATCGTTATTGTATAAATTTGTAAACGATGCAAAAGTACAAGTATTATTAAGGTAGACTAAATATATTTATTTTATTTAGATCGCTGTGTCGATAATTAACAAGTTTAAGATCAATATAGAAGTGTGACACTAAAATTTCATGTCATACAATCGCTTGTTTTTATTAGAGCAATTTATTGTTGTTCTAATAATGAATTGAAGAAATCTTCGTCAACCTCGTATGATTTCACTTCATTCAAGCCAATTCCATACTCTGCCAACTTGTTTATCAATTCTTCTCCGTCCATCAAGTCAATAAGCCTTTTTCCTTCACTAGAAGCCTCTTCTTTTGCAGCTTTTGTAAATGCTCCCGTAGTGATAAGGACGCCTTTTTCTATATTTGTACCAAGTGAACCTCTAAAATCACGTATTGCAGATGGTCCCACTTGTCCTTTATATCTCTTGCATTGGAAAGCAACATTGAAACTAAAAATTCCTTGTATACGGAGTTTTCCTGTACCGTCAATGCCACCATCTCCAGAGCGTTTCGTTACCTGTACGTCCGAAAATCCGCATTCACGAAGAAGACGTTGCGCTAATCTTTCAAATGCATACGGGTCAAGATTCTGAAGGATTTCTGTGATTTGTTCTCGCCAATTAAGTGTTTCCGTTTCAGCAATATCTTCAACAGATGTTTTTCCACGTCTTTGTGAGAATTTTTGGATTTCTTTGATGTCTATCTTGTCTTCTTTCAGTATCTTTACACCTTTTGTCGTTAGCGACCAAACTCTGTGTCTGCTGTTTTCTATGGCACCAAAGTTTTTCAAATATGTCCTTGCCCAAGCGAGTCTATATTCTACCTCTGTCATGGTGAAATTATGCATTACATCAATAACATCTGTTGGTAGATGCGTAATGTTTAAAACTCGATTGTAAATCTCTTCGATAGACCCCGAACCTCCAAGTTCATCCAAGGCTTCTAGCGTTGGTTGGAAAAAATATGTTGTTGGTGGGCAATTTTTGCTTTTGATTGTTTCTTGGCCATAATAGACTAATTTGGTTTAATTGTGTAATAAATTTAGGCTATAACGAGGAACGTTAGATATCAGTTTTTTGTCTGAATAACAATAACAACTGACAGGGCAAAGGTACAAATTAAATCTGAAAAACTCTCATTTTTCTGTGATTTTTTTGTGCTATTCCTCAATAAAGCCATCTTCATGATGTCTATTTGCAGAAATCAATCTAATGTTTAGTGCCCATTTATGCCACCGAAGGAAATCTCGCTGTTACGTGAATTCGATGATTCGCTTTTGTAATGCCATTTGTTTTACCAAGCCTTCCCAATGTTGAATTGGCCGCGCTGGCTTCTCGGTTTTTAATTGTTAATGATGACGTTGGTTTGAATGTTGAATATATCTTGACAGCCCCTTATCCGATTGCTCAATAGCCTGCAGAACTATTTTGCAAACTCCCTTATCGTGGGGCTGCTATATCTCCGATATAGGGAGCGGATTAGAAACGAAAGAGAAACGTAGGAGAAGCGGAACTAAACATAGTTTAGAGTTTAGAGGTTAGTGGTTAGAGTAGCACCATTGGCGATTGCCATGCGCCGAATGGTATTCTTAACCCTTAAATCTTCATCCTCGCTTATTTGAGTGCGCTTTTTGATCTTTCATGTGACAACGTGCGCAGCACCTCGCACTTGGAAGATAGCGTTTGTCTGCTGTAAGCCGGTACGCGTTTTAATCTTTCAAGTGCAAAGTTATAGAGATTTTTTTGTATCTGCAATATTTTTTTCGCTTTTTTGCGTGTTAATTGTGCTTAAAATTTTGTTATTTCTCGATATATCAGTTAGTTATGCCCGATTTTGGAGGGTAGAAGTTAAAGGTTCGATGGTTCGATAGTTCGATATTTTTTACACACACCCTATGTGTATCCCTGTTTTTTCACATTTCGACCTCAATAATAAATAATAAATAAATAATTAATTATTTATTTATTATTTATTATTGACCAAAAGGACGCATGAATCATGGGGTCTTATATAGAAATATCGAACTATCGAACCATCGAACCGTAAGTTAATGGTAATTTCTTGTGTAAGTGTTTGATTGTAAGTTGCTTAATGCGTGGTGTGAAGGTTTTCTCAAGGTTCGATAGTTCCATATGTCTTTCGTTATGCAGATTTCCATGAAGAAGGGGTGGGGGAATCTCATGTGTCTCTTGTTGAAGTGAAGAAATCTGGGGTGGAAATATCAAAAGTGGCGCGGCGGTTTTCTCGTTTTAAGAATGAAAATGCAAGAAGATAAAAGTGTGTAAATGATAGTTGTTAAGTGAGTGTTAGTGATAAAAGCAAATTAATAATTATGATATATTTGCAGCAAGCTGCTTTTAACTGACTATAATTACCGATCTTACCAATCTTTAACCAATAAAAAAATAATATTGATATAATTTGTGGAACAAAGATTGCGTAGATTGGTAATTATTGTCAGTTTAAACACCGTAAGGTGTGCTTAGTCTATTGTCAGAATTTGGAGGGGGACTAATGCCCTGTAAGGGCAAAAGCCCCAACATGAATTAATTCTTTTGCCCTTACAGGGCGAAATTACCTACTCCTATATACCTAGGGCGATGCCCTAGGCTATGTGTTATTGGGCCTTCTGCCCGCCGACCTCTACGACGTTCAGGCTGCCTAGGGTAGCGGATGAACATTAAGTTCTTCATATCCTAAATTGCCGGGAGGCAGTACTATGAGTAACCGAGGTGCATACTCGACGAAGGAGAGAATGCCCTCGGATAGAAGACTATCTCCATCCTCACAAGCCTGGAAGGCTGTACCTGATTGGCTTTCACACATGGATATCCGCGATGTACTGCCCTCCAGGCAGTAGGAGGATTATGGGCTTTATTCCCCGCACATCCTCGTTTCACTCGTATGTACGGGGTTACTCATAGTAATGCCTTCCAGGCATCTGCTAACCTTATTATAGAACCACAGATGCATAGGATAAAACAGATTAAAAAAACACATAAAAAATTCACCTATATTGAAATTCTAAAATTCAGATACATCAGATACATCCGCTTCTTTTTATAAAACCACAGATATTCAGGATAACACAGATATAATACACATAAAA
>JAEEGJ010008190.1_pt1 | contig 29050 bp, 27 predicted proteins | sample 8958761 | NCBI WGS metagenome assembly JAEEGJ01 (sample SAMN16246546, study PRJNA631951) | gut metagenome | biome: gut microbiome; feature: rumen; material: RS-attached | host: Bos | place: Iran: Karaj | collected 2018-10
CGTGATGAAGCATGCGTTTGACGGCGACGGATGGAAAAAAGTTGGAGGCATGCTGGCCAAATTGCTCTCGAAATTGGAGGACAGCGCGAGGGCTACCCTCGCCGAAAAGATTGAACTATATTTAGGAGAGTACCTCGATGAAGACGTTGTGGAGGATTTAAGTATGAGAATGAGTATAGGGCAGGCTTTGGGAATTGTCACTGCAGGCGATCGCCGTCGTGCTGCGGAACGTGCCGGCCTTCGCCGTGGACGGAAGGAAGGGCGCATTGAAGGCGCCGAGCAGGAACGCAAGAAGTTTGCTGCCCGGGACAAGAAAATTGCGAAATATCTCCGTTCAATAGGCGTTTCTTCGGAAGGTATCGCCACAGCCCTCGCTTTCAAATAAGATTTTAGGTTGTAGGTTATAGGGGCTTGGTGAAAAATTCCCCGAAACGCTTTATCGCAAAGGTGGCAAATATAACGCAAAATAAAAAAGCGTTAATCCCAAGTCTGTTCCCGGAATACGTTATTTTTGGCGGTTTTGCGATAAAATGAGCACTTTCTTTCATTACAGATAAGATTCTCAACGTTTTTTTGCAACATCCCCTACAATGTTACAATAAAATTATTTATATTTGTCCCAAATTGTTTAACATCCGGTCTGACCTGGCATGGCGGTGGTCGTTTTTGCATAGGATTGGCTGGAGGAACCCCGAGGTTGTGGTCGTCTTATGACCCGTTTCGAGAAAAAAGTTTGGCTCTCTAGCCCCACGATGCATGGCGAAGAAATCAAGTATGTCACCGAGGCTTACGAGACCAATTGGATGAGCACCGTAGGTGCAAATATCAATGAGTTGGAACGCTTGGCAGCCGAGAAAGTGGGCTGCAAGTACGCCGTGGCACTTTCTGCTGGAACTGCAGCATTACATCTTTGTACCAAATTAGCGGGCGAGGCCCTTTACGGCATGCCCAAGGTCGGCACTGGAGCCCTGCAGGGCCACAAGGTGTTCTGCAGCGACATGACTTTTGACGCGACGGTGAACCCCATTGCCTACGAGAACGGCGAAGCCGTGTTCATCGACACCGAATACGACACCTGGAACATGGATCCGGTAGCCCTCGAAAAAGCTTTCGAAATTTACCCCGAAGTACGACTGGTGGTGCTCGTTCACTTGTACGGAACACCCGGCAAGGTGGACGAAATCCGCGCCATTTGTAAAAAGTACAACGCGCTCCTCATCGAAGATGCCGCCGAGAGTTTCGGCGCAAGCTACAAGGGCGTGCAGACCGGCAAGTTCGGCGACTACAGCGCCATCAGCTTCAACGGCAACAAGATTATCACCGGCTCTAGCGGCGGCATGTTCCTCACCGACAGCAGGGACGACGCCGAGAAGGTGCGCAAGTGGAGCACCCAGAGCCGCGAGGCCGCCGCCTGGTACCAGCACGAAGAAGTGGGCTACAACTACCGCATGAGCAACGTCATCGCCGGCGTAGTCCGCGGCCAGATGCCCTACCTGGAAGAGCACATCGCCCAGAAAAAGGCCATCTACATGCGCTACAAGGAAGGCCTCAAAGGCCTCCCGGTGCAAGTGAATCCCTACGACGCGCAGAACAGCGAACCGAACTTTTGGCTCAGCTGCCTGATTATCGACAAGGATGCCATGTGCAAGCAGGTACGCGGTGAAACCGACGCCCTGTACATCCACGAAAAGGGCAAGAGCTGCCCCACGGAAATCCTCGAGAAAATCGCCGAGATGAACGCCGAAGGCCGCCCTATATGGAAACCCATGCACATGCAGCCCATGTACATGAGCCACGCGTTTATAACCGCGCAGGGTAACGGACGCGCCCGCACCAACGCCTACATCGCGGGCGGAATCACCGACGTCGGCGCCGACATCTTTGCCCGAGGACTCTGCCTCCCCAGCGACAACAAGATGACCCCCGAACAGCAAGACGCCATCATCCAGACCATTAGAGAATGTTTCGAGTAAGGTTAAATAAGGGCGCTCGCGCCAATGTTGTCATTCCCGACTTGATCGGGAATCTCCTCTCGTGTGTGCACAGTCGTCATCCTGAGCAACGCGAAGATTCCCTAGAAGGCGAGTGTCGCAGCCATGCTTGCATGGGTATGACCGAGCCAAAGGGGAGGGACATAGTCCCATCCAGGGAGGTTGCATAATGTACGCGAACTTCTTCAAGAGAATTCTGGACTTCTGCTGCGCGCTGGCCGCGATTCTCGCCCTGAGCCCGCTGCTGCTCGTGCTCACCGTCCTCGGCGCCGTCAAGATGCGCGGCAACCCCTTCTTCACGCAGCCCCGCCCCGGCAAAGGCGAAAAAATCTTCAAGCTCATCAAGTTCCGCACCATGACCAACCAGAAGGATGCAAACGGCAACCTGCTCCCGGACGATGTGCGCCTAACCAAATACGGCAAGTTCCTCCGCAGCACGAGCCTGGACGAGCTCCCGGAACTCTTCAACATCCTCAAGGGCGACATGGCCGTAATCGGACCGAGACCCCAGCTCGTGCGCGACATGGTTTTCATGACCCCCGAACAGCGCGAACGCCACACCGTACGTCAAGGACTCAGCGGACTTGCTCAAATTAGCGGACGCAACGCCGTCACTTGGGAAACAAAGATTGACTTCGATTTGCAATACATCAAGAACATCACCTTCCTGGGCGATGTGAAAATCATCCTCACGACCTTGAACAAGGCTTTTATCAAGCGTTCCGACATAACCGAAGAAGGTTGTGACACCGCCACCGACCTTGGCGACTACCTGCTCGCAAGCGGCAAGATCACCCGCGAACAGTACGACCGCGGACAAGTCGAAGCAAAAAAGCTCATTGCGGAGGCTTGCTAATGCTCTACAAGCTGGCACACATTCTCCGCGACAGGTTCGGGTTCCTCTGGAACATCGTCGAATGGCTCAATGCTTTGGTCTTTGCGTTGACCCACAGGGCGGCACTGAAGAAAATCCCGGAAATTTTGCAGGAATTCTCCGACAAGTTTACACTGCGGTTGGCAGCCCCCGCCGACGCGGCTCCCCTCGCCAAGTTCTTCGCCGAACAGCCCGAAGAAGCCTTCAAGTTCTTCAAGCCCCACGCCTTCGACGAGAAAACCCTCTCGAAAATCATCAAGAACAAGGCGTTCCTCACGTTCCTCGTGCTGGACGGCGAAAAGATTGTGGGCTATTTCTTCTTGCGCTGCTTTATGAACGGGAAGAGCTTCAGGGGTAAAATCGTCGATTACCGCTACAGGGGCAAGGGAATCGCGAAACTCCAGGGACTTGCCGCCACAAAAGTCGCCTCCGCATTGGAAATGCGTGTTTTCGGCACGATTTCCCCGGAAAATTACGCCTCGCTGGCATCTTCCAAGGCTGTCAACGAAACGCGCATCATCAAGACCTTGGAAAACGGCTACTACTACATCGAATATTTGCCGAAGAGGAATGATGGATGAATCTCTTTTTTCTGACATTGTCCCGAAGATTCTTTACATGCTGATTTTGTAAACAAAAGAAATAATATTTTATGATAGATATATCACAAGAAGAAATCATGGAAAAGTGGCCAAGGAATATTGATATCCCGTTGGTCAGCATTCAATGTGCCACATATAATCAGCAGGCGTATATTGCGCGCGCTTTAGATGGTTTTTTAAAGCAGAAGACGGATTTCCCATTTGAAGTTATTGTACATGACGACGCTTCTACAGATGAAACTGCAAAAATTGTTCGCGAATATGAAAAAAGATTTCCCCATATTATAAAACCAATTTATGAAATAGAGAATCAGTATTCAAAACATGATGGCTCATTACGTAGAATAATTGATAAAGCATGTAAGGGAAAATATTTTGCAATATGTGAAGGAGATGATTTTTGGACAGATCCATTGAAACTGCAAAAACAAATAGACTATTTAGAAAAAAATGAATCGTGTGGTTTGGTTTATGCAAAATGCAAATATTTTTATGAAAGCGAGCGGACTCTTTCAAAAAAATTTTATGGTGGCCCTAATGAAACTTTTGATGATTTAATCAAATTAAATACAATACCTACATTAACTGTTGTATATCGTGCTGATTTATATTTTCGCTATCTGAAAGAAATTGTACCTGAAAATAAGAAATGGGGTGCTGGAGATTTACCAACGTGGTTGTGGTTTTCGTGCAGGTCAAAGATTCATTTTATTGATGAGTGTGTTGGTGTATATCGATATACCAATAATTCAGCAAGCCATGGCGAGAATGTTGAAAAGCAAATTCAATTTAAATGCAGAATGGTTGATGTAAAGTCTTTTTTCTTACGTTGGCAGGGGAGAAGCGTTTCTGATAAGTGGATGGTTTATTCAAAGTCTGTTCTAAAATTGAGAGTTTATGCCATTAACAGGTGCTACAAGTTGTTTCTATTGCAGTGGATTTCTTTGTTAAAACAGGATGCTTTAAAAACTCTGACGAAAAAAGAATTGTATCTCTATACGCTGTTCTTTTTTAGCCGCCGTTTAAGCAAGAGACATGTATGAGTGACATTTATATAGCGAATATCCTGCCATTTGTGTCTTTTTTAATCGCCTTTATAGCCAATACGAAGTTGGTGGGGCGTTTGGCGTGTATGTCTAATGTGATTATTGGCTTATATGGATGTTCTTCTTTTTGTCATTGGATAATCTCCGATTTTTTTGATTCAAGAAAGTCGTGCTCACTAGAAGCTTTTTTAATTGTGTTTTTTTCGATTCTGTTAATAACGTTACCTTTGTCTTTTTTTGAAAGGAAAAATCAAAGCAGTGAATTATCATGTATAAATGAACAAAAACTAATTGTTATAGAAAGAATTGTTTGTGTTTTTTGTTTTTATGCAATAATATTTTTTGCACAATATTTATTACAAGTTTTTTCATACGGAATTGTGGAAATGAGACAGTTAAAAGGAACTTTTTATGAAAGTAATATTTTCTCAAAATGCGCTGTTATGGGAGCTTTTTTATCTCCGGTGGCTTTATTTTTCTTTTTTTATAACGTGTCTAAAAAATTGTTTTCAAAACGTCAAAACGCTCTATTGTTAATAGGGTCTTTGTCTTTTGTTTTCTACACGCTCAACGTTGCCGGTCGAGATGGTATTGTTATATGGTCTTTGTCTTTTTTTGCTCTATTTATGCTTTTTTTCCGTTTTCTCTCTAAACAGCAAAAAATTCAAATCGCTCGTTTGGGATTGTTGGGAATTTGTTGCTTTTTGCCTGTACTTTTGTTCATTTCTTCATCTAGATTTGAGAAGTCGGATTATGGAACAACTGTTTCTATGATGAGCTACTTAGGTCAGGGGTTTGATAATCTTTCATATAACATTTCTGTTTATAAAAATACTGAAGCAAATGTGGGAAATTTTTTGGGTCAGTTTCCTGTATTGGCTCCTTTTGCGAATTTTATGGGATATCAAAGTGATTTGGCAACAGATACTTTTGGAAAGATGAATGTTGCGTTTAAATATGGCTTTAGAGCAAACCAGTTTTCTTTTTTTATAGGGAGTTTTTACCCTATGAATTATCCTATAACTGGATATGCTCTATTTCTATTGGTTTGTATAATGGTTTATTTTCTGAATCTAAGAATAAAAAACGGGGTCATTAGTGTTCAAAATCTTTTAGTGGCTTTTATATGGTATATGGTGCCCATAGTAGGTGTGTTTTACTTTTATTATGGAAGTCTTATTGGTAATGTTTTTCTTTTAACACCTTTTTTAATATTATTATTCCTTTTATGATTTCTGTATGCGTTGCTACATATAATGGTCATTTGTACATAAAACGACAAATCGATTCTATTATAAGTCAAATTGGAGATAACGATGAAATCGTTATTTCTGATGATAATTCTTCGGATGATACTGTTGCAATTCTTAGATTGTATAATGATCCAAGGATAAAAATCTTTAATGGAAACTTTCATTCGCCTGTACTGAATTTTGAGAATGCTTTGAAGCATGCTGTTGGTGATTACATTTTTTTGGCTGACCAGGATGATAAATGGCTTGCTGGTAGAGTTCAAGAAGCGTTGGAATTACATAAGAATGGGTTTGATTTTGTCGTTGCAAATGTTGTAAACGTTTTTCCAAATGGCTTAAAAGAACCTAGAAATATAAATCCTATAAAGAGATCTTTCATTTGCAATCTCATTAAGCCGAGGATTATTGGTTGCACTTTATCTTTTAATAGAAAGGTGTTGGATTATGTATTGCCGTTTCCCAAGGGAATCGCTATGCATGATATTTGGATTGGCTTGTTAGCCATGAAAAAATTTAAATGTGGCTATATCAACAATCCTGTTATTGAATACAACCGTCATTCTGGCAGTTTTATTGCTGCACACAAGAGGTCTATCTTTAATAAACTGTTTTATAGGTTGCATATTTTTTATCATTTGAAGAAACGGTTGTGGAAAAAATGAAAAACATAATAATGATATCCGCATTTGTTGGCGATCTTCGTACGGCAAAAAGTTCTAGAATATATAAAATAAAACGTATGTTTGAATCGCATGGAGGAAATGTTCGTGTAGTAACATCTGATTTTCTTCATGGAGGTAAAAAATATAAAGATTATGACATGGATGAAAATGAAATTAGACTCCATGTTCCGTCGTATAAGAAGAATATTAGTTTTGGGCGCATTATAAGTCATATAGTCTTTGCTATCAAGACTTTTGTTTATTTAAAAAAATTTTCTGAAAAAATAGATGCTATCTATTGTTCTGCTCCAACGTCTCTGGCTACTTTTCTTGTTGGGAAATATGCAAAAAAACATAACATTTTTTACATTGTTGACATTATTGATTTGTGGCCGGACTCTCTAATTCCAATTTATTCGAATAAGTTTTTTGAAATATTAATGGCTCCGTGGCGATGGGTTTCTCGTAGTGGATACAAATTGGCTTCTTATATTTCTGCGGAATCACAAAAATATGCGGAAATGGGTCATGTTTGGAATCAAGCTGCCCCATATTCATATACCTATTTAGGAATAAATTCTAAATTGGTATCAAGTCTAAGTGAAAAGATTGTTAAAACAGAAGATTGCATTAGAATATGTTATGGTGGAAGCTTGGGACTTAGTTATGATTTCGAGAACATTTTGTTGGCGTTAAAGAAACTTCGAGACCATGGAATAAATTATTCATTTGTTTTTGTTGGTGATGGAGATAGAAGGAATTATATTGAGACTTTCTCAAAAGAAAATAATTTAAATGTGAAAATTACAGGGCGGCTAAATTATAACGACTTTTTGTTGGAATTGTTGAAATCAGATATCGCTTTAAATTCATTTAAGGAGAATACAAAAGTCGTACATAGTTATAAATTTAATGATTATGTGGCGACGCATTGTTTTGTAATCAATTCTCTTGTTGGAGAAACTGCCGATATGATTGATAAATACAAGATTGGTCGTAATTATCAAGGATGCCAATTGCCAGATGTTTTAGTGGATGTTTGTGAAAAATGGGATTTTTATAAAGAATGGAAGAAAAATAATGACTTGCTTATAAGGGATGTTTTAGATGAAGATGTTATATATGACAGATTGTTTGATCAGATAAGTTTGGCTTATCAACAAAAATAGAGATAATATTAGAAAATATGTGAAGGAAAATATTACTTGGAATAGTGAACATGTTTTTTTAGGAATTAAATTATGCCACAAGATTTAATCACCGTTACCTCTCCGCTTCTTCCGTCTTTGGAAGAATTTGAACCGCTGCTTAAGGACATCTGGGACCGCAAGTGGCTTACGAACAATGGCTACTACCACAAGCAGCTTGAAGCTGCCCTTGCTGAATATCTCGGTGTAGAATACATCAGCTTGTTCACAAACGGTACGCTTCCGCTGATTACCGCGCTCCAGGCGATGCGCATTACGGGCGAGGTCATTACGACGCCGTACAGCTTTGTGGCGACGACTCACTCCATCTGGTGGAACGGGCTTACGCCGGTGTTTGTTGATGTGGACCCGGCAACGGGTAATCTCGATCCGCAAAAGATTGAAGAGGCTATTACGCCGAAGACTACGGCAATCATGCCTGTACATGTCTATGGCAACCCCTGCGACATCGATGCGATTCAGGAAATAGCCGACCGTTACGGACTTGCGGTCATATACGATGCTGCGCATGCGTTCAATGTTAAAATAAACGGGAAGACAATTCTTGACGCGGGTGACATGAATACGCTCAGTTTCCATGCGACCAAGACTTACAATACTGTCGAAGGCGGAGCCCTCATCTGTCACGACGCGCGCACCAAGAAGCGTATCGACTATCTCAAGAACTTCGGCTTTGCTGGTGAGACTACGGTTGTTGCTCCGGGTATCAACAGCAAGATGGACGAAATCCGTTCCGCTTATGGTCTTTGCAACCTTAAGCATATTGATAGCGCCATCGCTGCCCGCAAGAAGGTTGCGCAGAAGTATCGTGCTGCACTTGCAAATGTTCCGGGCATTTCAATGTTCAAGGAACGTGATGACGTGACCTACAATTATTCGTACTTCCCGATTTTCGTGAACGAGGCTGAATTTGGCATGAGTCGTGATGCGCTTTATCAAAAGATGAAGTCTCAGAACGTATTGGGGCGTCGCTATTTCTATCCGCTTATCAGCGATTTTGCAATATATCGCGGGCTCCCTTCTGCATCCAAGGAAAATCTCCCTGTTGCAACGCGTATGGCTAATGAAGTGATTTGCTTGCCAATGTATGCGGGGCTTACGGAAGAAGATGTCGAACGCGTGTTGAATGCTATATTAATCAAATAGGATTGCCTTTATGAAAAAACTAATGCTCCTTGGCGGAATACGCTATCTGTTGCCAGTAATTGAGGAAGCTCATAAATTAGGAATTTATGTGATTACTGCAGATTACCTTCCGAACAACATCGCTCACAAGTATTCCGACGAATATGTGAATGTCAGCATCACCGACAAAGATGCTGTTCTGAAGATTGCCCAGGATAAGCAAGTTGATGGAATTATGTCTTTTGGCGTGGATCCGGGAGTCGTCGCTGCCTCCTATGTCCAGGAAAAGATGGGTTTGCACGCATTTGGACCATATAAATCTGTTGAAATACTCCAGAACAAAGACAAGTTTAGAAAATTCCTTGCTGATAACGGTTTTAATACACCGTGGGCCTACAGCTTTGATTCCGTGGAAAAGGCGATGGAGTCCGCGGATAAGTATTCTTATCCATTAATAGTTAAGCCTACAGATTCTGCGGGAAGCAAGGGGTGCACCAGGGTCGACAAGGTTGATCTGTTGTCCGATGCATTAAACAGTGCGATGGAACATTCCATTTCGGGACATATCATTATTGAAGAGTTTCTTGAGCAATATGGATGCTCCTCCGATTCGGACTGTTTTTCCATTAACGGTAGATTGGTGTTCGCTTCTTTTTCCGCACAGCGATTCGACAAGAAGGCGGCAAACCCTTACACCCCTTCGGCGTATAGCTGGCCATCTACCTATACGACAGCGCAGGAGAATGAACTTCGTTCGGAATTGCAGAGGCTGCTTTCTTTGCTGAATATGGATACATCCGTTTACAACATTGAAACCCGTGTTGGAATGAACGGTAAACCGTATATTATGGAAGTTTCACCTCGCGGTGGTGGAAACCGCTTGTCCGAAATGTTGCGGTATGCGACAGGAGTTGATCTTATTAAGGCCGCTGTTTGCGCATCGGTTGGCTTGCCGATTGAAGGCGTTGAACAGACTCCCTATAATGGACATTGGGCAGAGATAATACTGCATTCGGAAAAAGACGGTGTGTATGAATCCCTGTGGATTGACGAACGTGTCCGTAAGAATGTTATCGAGGAAGATGTTTGGGTTAATGACGGCGACAAGGTTGACGGCTTCAAGGGGGCGAATAATGCCATAGGCACGCTTGTGATGAAGTTTGATTCGGATGCGGAAATGGAAAAAGTCATTGCCGAGCCAGACAATTACATAAAAGTTTGTGTAAGGTGAGGAAATGCGTAAAATGAAATCTATCGGTGGTTACTTTGAGTGGGAATTCCCAATAAGAACCGGAACGCGTTTGCTTTCGGAGGCTGTTCGCCTGAATAGCGCACGGTATGCCTTGGAATACATTCTCCGCGGACTTCCAGACCTCAAGGTCCTATGGATTCCATATTTCACTTGCGAAGTTGTTTTGGAACCGCTCAAAAATCTAGGGATTGAGTGGAAATTTTACCATGTCAACGAGTCTCTTGAAAAAGAATCTCCGATAGAGTTATGTGACGGTGAATATCTGCTCTATACAAACTATTATGGAATCAAGGATGCTTGTATTCCGGACCTAGTCCAAATTTATGGCGACAGACTTATCGTTGATAATGCCCAGGGACTTTTTTGTAAGCCTGTTGCAAAACATCAAATTTATAGTCCTCGTAAGTTTGTTGGAATGCCGGACGGGGGCCTGGCTGTAACATTGATTGATGATTATTCTAGCGAATTGCCGAAGGGACAATCCTTTGAACGCTGTTCTCACCTGTTAAAAAGGATTGATGTGGGTGCCAGCGGAGCCTATGGAGATTTCCAGAAGAATGACGACTCTCTTTCGCAAGACCATCTTTCTCAAATGAGCCGCCTTTCATCAAAAATTTACGAATCGATAGACTTTGAGCGGGTACAGGATATACGCCGTACAAACTTTGAACAGGTTCATGAAAAACTTGGCAATTCCAATCGCTTGCAGATTCCATTGATGGATTCATTTGCTTGTCCGCTGGTTTATCCCTATTGGGTCGATGGTGGCGGCGAACTCAAGAAAAAACTTATTGAAAATCAAATCTTTGTGGCGACTTACTGGCCGAATGTCTTTGAATGGTGTAAGCCGACGGACTTGGAATACGAACTTGCCGACCATGTGGTATGTATTCCAATAGACCAGAGATATGGCAGGGAAGAAATGGAATTTATAATAGAACTAATAAAAAATGAGGTGGACCATGTTTGAATCATTAAAAGGAAAAAAACTTCTTGTAATTGGTTCTGAAGAAGTTGATACGAATATAGTTCGGGCTGCACATGAACTTGGTGTGTATGTTATAGCGTGTGATGGTAAGAGAAAATCAGAATTAACTCCGGCAAAGAATATTGCTGACGAATCGTGGGATATCAATTATTCAGAAACTGTAGCAATTGCAGAAAAGTGTAAACAAGCAAATGTTGATGGTGTAATTGCGGGCTATAGTGAGTTTCGTGTTTTAGCTGCTTGTAAAATTGCTAATGCAATAGGGACACCTTTTTTTGCTACAGAAGAACAGATTGAAATTACCAGGAATAAGAGACTGTTTAAAGACGAATGCGTCAAATATGGTGTAAGAGTTCCCAAGGATTACTGCTTCAACCAGCCTCCTACGGACAAACAGATTGAAATGATCAAATTTCCTGTAATTGTAAAACCTACGGATTATGCAGGGAGAAAAGGTGTATGTGTGTGTTATGATGCAAAACAACTAGATGAGGCGATATCTGATGCGCTTCACTATTCTCAGAGCAAAACAGTTATTGTTGAAGAGTATGTTGTTGGAATTGAGTTTTCTGCAATCTATTCCTTATCTAATGGAAGGATTGAATTGTCGTGTTTTAATGAAAAATATCTGAATGAGAAACAAAAAAAGAAAAGCGGACTATGCGAACTTGCTGTTTCTCCGTCAATACATTATCTAGATAAATATATTCAAAGTTGCGATTCCAAAGTAAAAGATTTTTTGAAGGGGATCAATGCTAAAAATGGTGTTGCATTCTTTCAGGGCATAATGAATAATGATGGATTCTGGATTTTTGAAATGGGTTATAGATTGAATGGTGGTAATGATTATGTTCAGACAGAACTTAGCAACAATATCAGTTATATGAAAATGCTCATCTCGTATTGTTTAACTGGTGATATGGGGGATAATCTTGATAAAGAAAATCCTTATTTTAAAAAGTTTTATTTAACGTATATTATCTATTCACATGAAGGAACTGTTGGAAACTGCACATGTACTGTTGACATTAATCATAAAGGAATAGATGTGATTCATATCTGTCCTGTTATTGGCGAGAAAATCATTGAAGATGGAACGACTGCTCAGCGAGCGTTTTCATTCAAAATAACGGCAGAATCGCTAAATGAGGCTGCTGAAATAATTCATTATATTAATAGAAATGTTTCTGTTACTAATGAGAATGGCGCTAATATGCTATTTGAAGAATTCGATACTAATAGGATATTAAGTTTATAATATATTTTGGATAGGAATTGAAGGATTGTGATGAATTGTTCAATAAAGTTTTTAGATGATATCTGCGGAATTTGGAAATTAGAAGTCCCAACAGCAGCTGGAGAAAGAGCGAAACGCAGTCTCCTTGACTATATTGCGGTAACCTGTGCTGGAGTAGAATTTCAAAAAGAGAAACTTAATCGTTTTTATTCTTTTTCGCTTCCGGAAGAAGGTGCGTTCAAGGCGATCGGTACGGGAAAGAATCTGGTATTAAAAGAAGCCGTTTTCTTGAACGGCCTGAATGCCCATGCGCTAGATTACGATGACGGAACAAATTCTGGCATTATCCATTTAGGTTCTCCTATTTTCAGTTTGTTGATTCCGCTTGCTCAAAGATACAAGGTTTCTGTAGAGGATATGCTGAAAGCTGCTATAGTAGGGTATGAAGCGTCTTACACAATGGCTGTTTCAATTCAGCCAGGACATAAGGCTCTCGGGTTCCATGCAACTGGAACTTGCGGAACCTTGGGGGCAACGCTGGCGGCTGCATATATGCTTGGATTTACAGAGGAAGAACGGTTTCAGGCTTTTGCGAGTGCTTGTGTCGCAGCAAGTGGTATGTTGAAGGTGCTAGATGACGGCAGTGAATTGAAACCTTATAATGTAGCGAAGACTAGCCTTTTGTCGTTGACTGCTTTACAAATGGCAAAGGCCGGTTTCAAGGGGCATCCGGACCCGCTTGGCGGTCGCGGTTTCATTAAAATGATGACCGGGAAAGATTACGTGGAGCTAAAGCCGGTTTTGCTGAATGGAACCTATGCTATTGAAAAGTCCTATACAAAGCCCTATGCTTCATGCCGCTATACTCATCCTTCGGTCGAAGCTGCAATTCATTTAAGATCGAAAGTCAAATTGGATGAAATAACAGGGATTGACATTCGGACATATGACCTGGCTGTGTCGGGGCATGATCATACCGAGATTCCAGGAAGTTACAGTGCGAAGATGAGCATCCCCTACGCAACGGCGGCTGGATTGATGTTCGGTAAGGCGGGCCTGCAGGAATTCAGTGAGGACATGGTCAAGCGTCCGGATGTCCTGGAACTTGTCAAAAAGATCAAGGTAACTGCCGATGAAGGAATGAGCAAGGCTTTCCCCGGGAAACAGACGGCGATTGTAACCATCCGTACAAGGGATGCTGAGTATTCTAAACAAGTCGATTTCCCAAAAGGTGAGCCGGAAAATCCGCTTTCGGATGAAGAATTTAGGACTCGTTATGACGACCTTATGGCTTATGCAGAAATTGAAACAGCCGTCCGTGATGAGGTGTTTCAAGCTGTCTGTCGTCCGGGAACGAAAGTAGATGAATTAGTCAAAAAACTGTGAGGCCAACAATGAAATTAGTACTTGGAACCATGACCTTCGGGGAATCGGTTTTTTCACCGGAACCAGAAAAATTTATCAATACTTTCCTGGATGCAGGATATGATGAACTTGACACGGCTTATGTCTATAATGAAGGCAACTGCGAAAAGCTTATCGGCGAAGCGCTTCCGCTGCTTAAGAGGCCTTATAAGATAGCCACAAAGGTGAATCCTCGCATCAGCGGTAAATTGGATGGCGAGGCTGCCTACAAGCAGATCAATGAATCGTTGGAACGTCTTGGCCTTGCAAGCGTAGATACGGTGTACCTGCATTTCCCCGACCCGAAAACGCCTGTAGAATCTGTTCTGGAGGCAATGGCCGATCTCCACGACCAGCGGAAGTTCAGGGAACTTGGTCTTTCCAATTTCCCTGCGTGGATGGTGTCGGACGTATGGCACATCTGCGATAAAAAAGGCTGGGTGAAACCTACGGTTTTTGAGGGTATCTATAATCCGTTGACTAGAAAAGCGGAGAACGAGCTGAATGCTTGCCTTAATCATTTCGGCATGCGTTTCTACGCTTACAATCCCATGGCTGGTGGTCTGTTGACTGGCCGTTACGGGAAATTTGAAGATGCTCCGACCGATGGACGTTTTACGCATCGTCCTAATTATCAGAACCGCTATTGGAAAAAGAGTTTTTTTGATGCGGTTGACATGCTGAAAGCTGTTTGTGAAAACTATGGTATTACGACTATCGAGGCTACCTACCGCTGGCTTGCTTACCATTCGATGCTCAATGCTGAGCGCGGGGATGCCATCATTATCGGGGCCTCGAAACTGAATCATTTGCAGCAGAATATGGAGACTGTGAAAGCGGGACCGCTGCCGGACGAAATCGTTGCCGCATTTGAACAGGCCTGGGCAATTACCAAGGCCGATAGTCCCGAGTATTTTACATTGTTCAAAGGGAAAAAGTAAGGGGGCCGCTTGTTAGACCAAAAGATAGTATTTGAAACTCTGGCACAGCATGGGGTGTCTTTTTTTACCGGTGTGCCGGATTCCTACCTGAACGGGTTCTGCAATTATGCGCTTGCAAACATGCCTAAGCGCAATATCATAGCGGCAAATGAAGGGAATGCCGTTGGAATAGCCTGTGGGCACTATTTTGCTACGCAGGAAATACCTTTAGTATATATGCAGAACAGCGGCCTGGGCAACGTGATCAATCCTCTTGCATCTTTGGCAGAGAAGGATGTGTATGCAGTGCCCATGTTGCTCCTGATAGGATGGCGTGGTCAGGGTAATACGGAGCCGAATCACCCCCAGCACAAACTGCAGGGCGAAATTACCCCAGGTCTGTTGGATGTTATGCACATTCCATATAGTATCCTGGCAGACGATAATGACGATTTCAGGGCTGTAATCGAAAAAGCTGTTTCTTATTGCAAGGAAACGCGGCAGCCTTATGGATTGATTGCTCCGAAGGGCATCATGGCGGCTTCTGAAAAAGCGAATAATGTCGATGCTGTCTATCCCATGAGCCGTGAAGAGGCTATAGAAGTTGTTCTAGACCATATGCCCTCGGATACAATTTTCTCTGCGACAACGGGTAGGGCTACAAGAGAACTGTTCTTCTTGCGTGAGCGCAGGAATGAGACCAAGGCTCATGATTACCTCAATGTCGGTTCCATGGGGCATGCTTCATCTGTTGCGCTTGGTATCGCAATGGCAAAGCCCGAAAGAAAAGTGGTTTGCCTGGACGGAGATTCCGCCTGTATTATGCATATGGGCGCAATGACGATGGTCAGTAAAGTCGATGCCCCAAATTTCATGCATATTGTGCTCAATAATGGCGCTCATGAATCCGTAGGCGGGCAGCCTTCTGCTGGTCATAAACTAGATTTTACTAAGATTGCAGAATCTTGCGGTTACGCAACGGTCGGAAAAGCAGTCGAGAGCGAATCTGAATTGATTGACGCAATTGGCAAGTTGAAAGATTGCGGCAAGGCCTCGTTTATCGATTGCCGTATTCACAAGGGGCTGAATAGCAAGCTGCCGCCTATCATTTTTAATCATCGCTCAGCAATTGATGACTTGATTGCTGACTTAAACAAAGAGGAATAAGTATGAACAGCATGGAAAAGACAAGAGAATTCTTGAAGTCCATTGGTATGCCAGGCGGAGATGCATATAGTCTCCCGACTTCCGAGAAAAGATTTAAGGACGGTGGACAGTTCCGCTTTGAAGTGCCGGGTATTCAGGGACCGAAGGTGATGAAGGCCTTGTTAGAGGCCATGGATAATTATGGCATGTATTTGCACCGCGTTACTCAGACGCAGGGCATTATGCGTTTGACGGATGAAGAAATTGGCAAGATGGTTGAACTCGCTCATACGTGGCAGACGGACTTGATTCTTGCAATCGGTCCGCGTGCGACGACGGACACGTCTGCATCTGTGCATACGGATGAAGGCGTGCGCATGGGGTACCGTCTGCGTGGTCAGGAACAGATTGTCCGCGCAATTGAAGATGTAAAGCGTGCTGCCAGGATTGGTTGCCGTGGGTTCCTCGTTTACGATGAAGGCTGCCTCTGGATATTGAACGAGATGCGCAAGGCTGGCGAAATTCCGGAAGACTGTCACTTCAAGGTTTCGGCTCATGCCGGTCACGGCAATCCCTGTTCTGCGAAGGTCCTCGAGAGCATCGGTGCGGACTCCATTAATCCGGTTCGTGACATTCAGCTCCAGATGCTTGCCGCGATGCGTCAGGCGGTCGATTGCCCCATCGATATCCATACGGAAAACCCGAAGTCCACGGGTGGTTTTATCCGTCATTATGAAGTGCCCGAAATGATTAGAATTGCGGCTCCGATTTACCTGAAAACGGGTGGCTCTGTTGCTGCAACTCATAGCTGGGATAGCACGGAAGACGATGCGAGAAAGCGTGCAAAGCAATGCGTGCTTGTAAAGAGAATGATTGACGAGTATTATCCGGAAGCGGTGTGGTCACCGAAGGGTAGTCTTGTATAATTTACAGGAAGGAAGTTTTTATCTGTGAGACACCATTTGTACAATCCGGGGTTCCAATTTGTTGTTCCTCCGGAGAGTTTTAATAAATATACAGACAGAGAATTATTGCAGTATTGCCTGGGCGCTGCGATGTATATGCCGGGATTCAAGGACTTTGCTCCGAAAATCCTTGGCAACGCAATGCCTGGTTTGACTACGATTGTTCTTTGTTTTGAAGATGCCTGTCCGGAAGAACGGGTTCCGGAAGCAATGGAAAATGTACACAACCTTCTGGATACGGTTACGAGTGCTGTTGATGAGGGCAAATTGGATGCGGACAAGGTTCCGCTGATATTTGTGCGAATCCGCAACCTTGAACAGTTCAAGGCCTTTGGCGAGGGGTTGACAAAGCACCAGGTGCGCTCACTTTGTGGTATAAACTTCCCGAAATTCAATGCCGAAAACGGGTATGAATATTATGCATATTTGCGTGACTTGAATATACGTTTCGGCGAAGTGCTGTACGGAATGCCGATTATTGAAGATCCGGAGGTTGCATACAAGGAAACCCGCATGACGGAACTGATGGGAATCAAGAAAATTCTTGACAAGTATCATGATCTTGTCTTGCAGGTCCGTGTCGGCGGTACGGATTTTTCGTCGGTATTCGGCGTTCGACGCGGTGTCGATTATTCGCTGTATGACATCATGACTGTTCGTGAGTGTCTCAGCGATATCATCAATGTGTGCGGGAGAAACAATGATTACGTGATTTCGGGACCTGTATGGGAGTACTTCCGTGCACCGAAGGAACTGATGTTCGAAGACCTTCCGATGCACGGCATCGAGGATTACCTGATGCGGAGAAAGCCCCTCGTGAATAACGAGATTGACGGCCTGTTGCGTGAAGTGATTCTTGACAAGGCAAACGGTTTTATTGGCAGGACCGTAATCCACCCTACGCACGTTAAGTTTGTCAACGCCATGATGGCCGTCACAAAAGAGGAATACGATGACGCTTGCCAGATACTTGGAACAAGCGGAGGAGTGGTGAAGGGTTCCGGCGGAAACAAAATGAACGAGATAAAGCCGCATACAAATTGGGCAAAGAAAATTCTTAATCGCTCCAAGGCTTTTGGCGTGATTGAAAACGAAGGAGCCTATGTCAAGCTCTTTGCCGTCAACGAATAACAGGCTGGCTATTTGCAATTATGATAGAACTGACGACTCCATTTAGCGAAGAAGAAATCGCAAAGTTGAAAGTTGGCGATGTGGTGAGTATTTCCGGCTACATCTATACAGGTCGCGATGCCGTGCTCCCCAAGATTGTAAAACATGCCGAAGAAGGGACTCTTTCCGAAGTCGGCGTTGATTTGCGTGGGCAGGTGATTTTCCACACGGCGGTGAGTCCGGCGGGTGTTGGCCCCACTTCCAGCAACAAGCTGGAAATCGAAAGCAGCTTCGAACCGCTTTCCCGTCATGGCATCAAGATGCATTTGGGAAAGGGCGCCATCAAACCGGAGACGGTGAAGGCGCTTGCCGCAAACAACGCCGTGTTTGCAGTAATTCCTCCTGTGACGGCCTTGCTGGAAAGCCAGACTGAAGAACGCGAGGTGGTGTGCTATCCGGAATTGGGCATGGAAGCGCTGCACCGCATTAAGGTGAACAAGTACCAGGCAATCATTGCTGCAGCAAAGGGTGAGAGTATTTACAAATGACGGATATCGAAGAAAAAGTCTGTGATTGTCTGGTCCGTGCGGGTTCTACGTTTAGGGAAGACCAGAAGGAAGCGTATCGTAGGGCCATTGCCAAGGAACCGGGAACATCAAGTTGCTGGGTAATGCAGCAAGTGCTGGACAATGCGCTTGTTGCTGAAAAAAATCGTGGCCCGCTTTGTGACGATACGGGTATTCCGCATTTATTTATCGAAGTAGGGCCGAATCGTCAAGTGACAGGCGAAATACTTTCCCAAATTCAAGCTGGGATAGCAGAAGGCCTCCGCAAGTTGCCCGGCCGTCCGATGGCGATTATGGGCGACGACTATCATCGCATAGACCAGTCCGGAGGATTGAATCCCGATTCCGGTGCGCTCGCACCATCGCCGATTTTAATCAAGCCCGTTGAAGAAGACGTCCTCAGATTGACCGTCCTAATGCTGGGCGGTGGCCCCGCAATTCGTGGCATTACGCAACGAGTGTTCCACAAGCATAGTGTGCAAGTGGTAATTGACGAGATTGTCGCCCGTGCGATTCCCGCTGTATCGCAGTTGGGCTGCTCACCTTGTACTTTGGCTGTCGGAATTGGGCGCTCCCAATTCGAAGCGACATCCATGATGATGGAAGCGATGGCCAAGGGCAATTATAACATTCAGTCTGAATTTGAACAAACGATTACGGATAAGGTGAACGAGTCTAACGTCGGAGCCTTGGGCCTTGGCGGAAAAACAAGCGTGCTTGCAACCTTTGCCAAGGTTGGTCCGCAGCGTGCGAGCGGTGTTAGGATTGTTGCTTTGCGCCCCTGCTGTTGTTTTGAACCAAGACGTGCAACTGTGGAGTTGTAGGGATATAGTCATTTTAGATATTGCTGCTTTATGGATTCTGCGACCGTTGTTAAAAAGACGAAAACGATAACGCTAGCAAATGGTGCTTTCGTTACCTGGATTCAGGATAATCCGGGTGAACGGTTGAACCCGCGGAGTCTCTTTAGCGATGCTAGTGACGCCCTGTTTGCTAGTCTTAATATGCCCGATGGTATTCCATCGTCCATTAGTACATTCTTGCTACAAGTAGATGGAACGAATATCTTGTTTGATGCTGGATATGGTTCCGTTAGTGGTCAAACGCAGGAAATCCTTGCTTCTCTTGGCATAATTCCGGATAGTATCGATTTGATTTACTTGACGCATTTCCATAGAGACCACATTACTGGTCTCGTTACCAAGGATGCCGACGGCAATGACGTGAAGGTTTTCAGGAATGCATGTGTCTATGCGGCCAAAGTAGAATATGATGCATGGATGAACGATATCCCGAAAAATGATTTGCAGAAAAAGATTATGGATGTGTACAGGGATTGTCTGCATCTGTTTGCTTTCGGTGATATGCTGCCATGTGGTGTACTTGCGCTAGACGCTGTTGGTCACACGCCCGGTCATGCAACATTTCAATTCAGTAACTTGCTTGTGATTGGTGATTTGATGCATGGTTTTGCATTGCAAAAAGACCATCCCGAAATCAGTTCTAACTACGATATGGATAAGAAAAAGTCCATTGAAAGCCGCAAACGCCTAATGCAGTATGCTCGCGACAACAAACTCCTGATAGCTGGTATGCATTTGCCACCTCCCGGAATTGTAGAATTATAACAAATTATGTCACTGAAATCTTCTGTCATCACATCCCTTATTTGGAAATTCCTTGAGCGCATCGGTACTCAAGGAGTGCAGTTTATTGTCGCCATTGTTCTTGCGCGTTTGTTGTCTCCCGCCGACTTTGGGTTAATCGCTCTAGTGACTGTTTTTGTTGCGATAGCGAACGTCTTTGTGCAAAGCGGATTGAATACTGCGTTGATTCAGAAAAAAAATGCGGATAATCTCGATTTTTCAACGGTCTTTTATACAGGTTTGGCAGTCGCGATACTGCTCTATGGGGTGCTTTGTGTTGGAGCTCCGGTAATTGCCGATTTTTATAATGGGCAAACCAAGTTGATCCCTGTCATTCGCGTTTTGGGCCTTATGCTTTTGTTGGGTGCGGTCAATTCGGTGCAAGAGGCTTACGTCGCCCGTAACATGATGTTCAGGAAACTTTTTTACAGGAGTGTGGGCGCAATAATTCCGTCGGGAATGTTTGGCGTTATGCTCGCTTATCTTGGCTACGGCATTTGGGCGCTTGTAGGGCAACAGTTGATGAATTCCTTCCTAATGTGCGTTATCATGTGGTTTACTGTTAAATGGCGTCCGCAATTGATGTTTTCATTTACTCGTTTCAAAGGATTGTTCTCGTTCGGTTGGAAACTGTTGTGTTCGGCCCTGTTGGATACGCTTTATCGTGATATTCGGGATTTGATAATTGGCAAGATGTTTACACCGGCTGATTTGGGTTTTTATAATCGCGGGAGTCAGTTTCCAAAACTTATTATAGCGAACATAAATTCATCCATACAGTCGGTATTGCTCCCGTCGCTTTCGACCGTGCAAGATGATAAAACTAGGCTAAAATCTTTAGCACGTCGTTCTATTAAAACAAGTGCTTTTTTGATTCTCCCCATGATGGCCGGGCTCGCTGCCGTTGCAAATCCGCTTACATTAGTCCTTCTTGGAGAAAAATGGTTGCCTGCCGTTCCGTTTATTCAGATCTGCTGTTTCAGTTATGCATTTTGGCCGATTCACACAACGAATTTATCTGCAATCAATGCTGTTGGTCGCAGTGATGTGTTTTTGAAAATCGAAATTATCAAAAAATGTTATGGGTTGGTTGTTCTTGCGCTCGCCATTTGGTTATTCCGCTCGCCGATTGGAATTGCGATGAGTGCTGCTGTTGTAGCGCCTTTGGGGTCGTTTGTTAATGCTTATCCAAACAAAAAATTGTTGAACTATGGATTTGGTGAACAGATGAAAGATTTCTTACCGTCTTTTATTTTGTCTATAGTGATGGGGGCGGGCGTTTATGCCTTGTCAGATTTGTTGGAAATGTCGCCGATATTGCAATTACTGTTGTTGACGATTATCGGCCTTTGCTTTTACCTAGGTGTTGCAAAATTGTTGCGGTTTGAATGTCTAGAATATTTAGTTAAATCCATAAAAGATTTTCGTGCGAAGAAAGGTTAAACTATGAAAGGAATCGTACTCGCTGGGGGATCCGGCACACGTTTGTATCCGCTGACGATGGTCACATCGAAGCAATTGTTGCCGGTTTATGACAAGCCGATGATTTATTACCCGCTCTCAACGCTCATGTTGGCGGGCATTCGCGACATCTTGATTATTTCGACTCCGACGGATCTGCCGAACTTTGAACGGTTGCTCGGTGATGGCTCTGCAATGGGCCTCAACTTGAGTTACAAGGTGCAGCCGAGTCCCGATGGACTTGCCCAGGCGTTTATTCTGGGCGAAGAATTCATCGGAAATGATTGCTGTGCGATGGTGCTAGGCGACAATATCTTCTACGGAAACGGATTTAGCCCGCTATTGAAGGCTGCCGTAAAAAATGCCGAAGAAAATGGCCGTGCAAGTGTGTTTGGCTATTACGTCGAAGATCCGGAACGCTTTGGAGTCGTGGAATTTGACGAAAATGGCAAGGTGATTTCTGTCGAAGAAAAACCGAAGGAACCCAAGAGCAACTATGCGATTACGGGCCTCTACTTCTATGACAATCGCGTGTCCGGCTTTGCAAAGGTGCAGAAACCTAGCGCACGCGGCGAACTTGAAATTACCGACCTCAATAAGACCTACCTCGACAAGGGCGAACTCGACGTGAAACTCCTCGGTCGCGGGTTTGCATGGCTCGATACCGGCACAATGGACAGCCTCATCGAAGCGGGCGAGTTCGTGAAAATGGTCGAAAACCGCCAAGGAATCCAGATTAGCGCAATTGAAGAAATCGCCTACAAGAACGGCTGGATTAGCAAGGAAAAACTTTTGGAATCCGCTGCCAAGTATGGTAAGTCTCCCTATGGCCAGCACTTGAGAAAAGTTGCAGAAGGGAAGATTAAATATTAAATAAGGAATAATGCTATGAAATTCTTTGTGACGGGTGTAGGTGGCCAGCTGGGCCATGATGTAATGAACGAACTTGCCAAGCGCGGCCATACGGGCGTGGGCTCCGACATGGCTCCAGCCTACAGCGGTGTTGCCGATGGATCAGCCGTGACGACGATGCCCTACGTGCAGCTTGACATTACGGATGCCGCCGCGGTTGAAAAGGCTATTTCCGAAGTGAATCCCGATGCGGTGATCCATTGCGCCGCCTGGACTGCGGTCGATATGGCCGAAGACGATGCGAACGTAGCGAAGGTCCGCGCGGTAAATGCGGGCGGTACGCAGAACATCGCGAACGCCTGCAAAAAACTCGGCTGCAAGATGACCTACATCAGCACCGACTATGTGTTTGACGGCCAGGGAACGGACCCCTGGAAGCCCGACTGCAAGGATTACAAGCCTCTCAACGTTTACGGCCAGACCAAACTCGAAGGCGAACTCGCCGTCAGCGGGACGCTCGAAAAGTATTTCATTGTGCGTATTGCATGGGTGTTCGGCCTCAACGGCAAGAACTTCATCAAGACCATGCTGAACGTGGGCAAGACCCACGATACCGTGCGCGTGGTGAACGACCAGATTGGTACGCCCACATACACGCTTGACCTTTCGCGCTTGCTCATCGACATGAACGAAACCGAAAAGTACGGCTACTACCATGCGACAAACGAAGGCGGTTTCATCAGCTGGTACGACTTTACCTGCGAAATCTACAGGCAGGCAGGCTTGGCGACGGAGGTTGTGCCCGTGACGACTGCAGAATATGGCTTAAGTAAGGCCGCGCGCCCGTTCAACAGCAGGCTCGACAAGAGCAAGCTCGTGGAAGCCGGATTCAAGCCGCTCCCGACTTGGCAAGACGCGCTGGCAAGATATTTGAAAGAAATAGGAGAAATTTCCTAAAAAATTTCATTTTGACACTTTGTGTCAAATCGGGAATGTATATTTTGTCAGAAAGGAATGCCGTTGATAAACTTGATTGCCAAATATATCGCAAAATTTCGCATTTCCCTGTTGACAGTATGGGCGTTTTTAGTTATATTCTTTAACAATAGTACTCGCCACGCGATCCCGTTCTTCGGGAGCGGACCACGGCGAGTCTTTTTTTATTTATAGGGGGAGTTGGTGAAATTCAATAAGAAACCGACCACCCTCGAAGAGCAGGTTGCCCTGTTGAAAAGCCGGGGTGTCGAGATAGATAATGATTCTGCCACGCAAGTATTGTTGCGGGTCAATTATTACCGTTTCTGTGGCTACGGGCTTTATTTTGAGGAGTTTGATAACAAAGGAAATCGTTTAGACAAGTTCTTGCCTAAAACGACGTTCAATCGTATTTACAATCTGTATTTGTGGGATGAAAAACTTAGAACGTTACTGCAGAAATATCTCGGACGTTTTGAAATAATGTTCCGCTCTGTTCTGAACTATGTCATGGTGTCGGAGGCGCAGAACCCGTTCTGGTTTCTGGATGACAAGTTGTTTACAAATTCCATCGAATTAAGCAATTTGAAACAGGAATGTGTGGATGCCTTGGAACGGGCGATAGATAACAATGAACTCTCCGCGGTTCATTTTAAGACTGCATATACAGAATCGGATGTTCCGCCATGCTGGATTCTTTCTGAATACCTCTCGTTCGGGAAATGGTCGAAGGTCTTCGGGGTGCTAAAATACCAATCGCATGTGAAAAAAGTCGCTTCTACACTAAAGGCTCCACCTCACGATGTGGTGTCCTGGGTGCGAAGCTTGGTTATTCTTCGCAATCGATGTGCCCATCATGGACGTCTTTGGGGGTATCGCTTCAAAATAAGGCCATCTCGGACTCCGACCATGCAAAGGTTGCATTTGGGGAACGATTCGGTTGGAGCCTTGATATTCATTTTGCACGATCTTCTTTCTACGGAAGCGCTTGCCCAGAAGGAAATGGCTTCCGCTTTCAATGAGTTGATTTTAGCTTGCCCAGAAAACTTTGATAATGCGTTGGGATTGCCGAAGGGCTTTAAACTTTAAAAAAGGGAATATATTATTATGTCTAAATTCAATTTCATCAAGACGTCCATCGAGGGCTTGACAATTGTAGAACCGACGGTCTTTGGCGACCAGCGCGGCTACTTTATGGAAACCTATAACAAGGCTGAATTCGACGCTGCCGGCCTGAACATGGTGTTTGTTCAGGACAACGAGTCCAAGAGCAAGAAGGGCGTGCTTCGCGGTCTGCATTTCCAGAAGAAGAATCCGCAGGGCAAGCTCGTGCGCGTTATCGATGGCGAAGTCTTTGACGTGGCGGTTGACTTGCGCAAGGGTAGCCCGACGTTCGGCAAGTGGGAAGGCGTCGTGCTTTCCTCCGAGAACAAGAAGCAGTTCTACATTCCCGAAGGCTTTGCGCACGGCTTCGTAGTGCTTAGCGAAACGGCGACATTTGTCTATAAGTGCACGCGCCTGTACGACCAGAAGGACGAAGGCGGTCTTATGTGGAACGACCCGGAAATCGGCATCGAGTGGCCGGTGGGGAACGGTTTTGAACCGTTGCTTTCTGAAAAGGACACTAAGAATCCGCTTCTTAAGGATTTGGGATTCGCGTTTGATCTTTAATTGAAATGGCGCTGAGGGCGCAAGGAGAATCTATGAAACGATCCATCGTCATCACCGGCGGCGCAGGCTTCATTGGTAGCCACGTAGTTCGCCTTTTCGTGAACAAGTATCCTGAATACAAGATTATCAATCTTGACAAGCTGACCTATGCGGGCAACCTCGCGAACCTGAAGGACATCGAGGGCAAGCCGAACTATAAGTTCGTGAAAATGGATATCTGCGACTTCGACGCGTTCTACAAGCTCATGCAGGATGAGCATGTCGACGGTATTATCCACCTGGCGGCAGAAAGCCATGTCGATCGTTCCATCAAGGATCCGTTCACTTTCGCGAAGACGAACGTGATGGGAACTTTGAGCCTGTTGCAGGCCGCGAAGCTCTATTGGGAAAGCCTCCCCGAGAAGTACGAAGGCAAGCGCTTCTACCACATTTCGACGGACGAAGTTTACGGCGCTCTCAAGATGAACCACCCGGAAGGCATCACGCCTCCGTTCACGACTACGGCGTCCAGTTCGGAACACCACCTTGCCTATGGCGATGACTTCTTCTACGAAACCACGAAGTACACGCCGCATTCTCCGTATTCGGCCTCCAAGGCGGGTTCAGACCATTTCGTACGCGCGTTCCACGACACCTACGGCATGCCGACGATTGTCACGAACTGTAGCAACAACTACGGCCCGTACCAGTTCCCCGAAAAGCTCATCCCGCTGTTCATCAACAACATCCGCCACAAGAAGCCGCTCCCGGTTTACGGCAAGGGCGAAAACGTTCGCGACTGGCTCTTCGTGGAAGACCACGCCCGCGCTATCGACGTGATTTTCCATAACGGAAAGATTGCCGAGACCTACAACATCGGCGGGTTCAACGAATGGAAGAACATCGACATCATCAAGGTCGTCATCAAGACCGTCGATAAGCTGCTCGGCCGCGCCGAAGGCGAGGACATGGACCTCATCACCTACGTGACGGACCGTCTGGGCCACGACGCCCGCTATGCGATTGACTCTACCAAGCTCCAGAAGGAACTGGGCTGGGAACCGTCGTTGCAGTTCGAGGAAGGCATCGAGAAGACGGTGCGCTGGTACCTCGACAACCAGGAATGGCTCGACAACATCACGAGCGGCGACTACGAGAAGTATTACGAGACGATGTACAAGAACAGGTAATTGAAAAATGGGTAAGTTCAATTTTATCAAGACGTCCATAGAGGGCGTAACCATCGTGGAGCCGACGGTCTTTGGCGACCAGCGCGGCTACTTTATGGAGACCTACAACAAGGGCGAGTTCGATGCTGCCGGCCTTAACGTGACCTTCGTGCAGGATAATGAATCTAGGAGTAAGAAGGGCGTACTCCGTGGACTGCACTTCCAGAAAAAGAACCCGCAGGGCAAGCTTGTTCGCGTGATTGAGGGTGAAGTCTTTGACGTGGCGGTGGACCTCCGCAAGGGTAGCCCGACGTTTGGCAAGTGGGAAGGCGTCGTGCTTTCTGCAGAAAAGAAAAACCAGCTCTACATTCCCGAAGGCTTTGCCCATGGTTTTGTGGTGCTCAGTGAGACGGCGACATTTGTTTACAAGTGCACCCGCCTGTACGACCCGAAGGACGAGGGCGGCCTCATGTGGAACGACCCGGCGATTGGCATCAAGTGGCCTGTGGGCAACGGATTCGAACCGCTCCTTTCCGAAAAGGACACGAAGAACCCGCTCCTGAAGGACCTCGGCTTCGCATTTGAACTAGACTGATGACCATTGACTAGGGCTCAATTTTCTATTTTAAGTAGCAATGAAGAATATTCTTGTCGTTTGTACAGGTAACATTTGCCGCAGTCCCACGGGAGAGTATCTCCTGAAGAAGGAACTGGGCGAGGGCTTTAACGTGATGAGTGCCGGGCTTGGAGCCCTGGTGGACCATCCTGCCCACGAAATCAGCCAGAAAATTGCCATGCAGCACGGGATTGACATGAGTGCTCACCGTGCCCGCCAGATAAATTTGGACATTCTCAAGTGGGCCGACCTGGTCCTCGTGATGGAAAATGGCCACAAGGCGGAACTCCTGCGCCGTTATCCGGAACTCGGGGACAAGGTGCATCGTTATGGCGAGGCGCAGCAGGTCGATATTCCCGACCCGTACCGCCGTCCCGAAAACGCGTTTGTTCTGGCATGGAATTTTATTTCGAAACTTACGCCCTATTGGGTTGAAAAAATCAAACAGAGCGAGGCTCAATAATGAAAAAGTTGAATCTTGTGCTTGCCGGTGTGGCTCTCGTCTTGGGAGGCTGTTCGCTTGGCCCTCACATGCGGATGACCGTCCCGGAAGGTGATGCGGAAGGTTCCGCGGAGTACAATGGCATCAAGGTGGTTGTTCACTCCATTGAGAAGGGAGATTTTGGCACAGGTACTAGCGCTGCTGGCGATTCCGCAAAGTCGGACTTCGGTGACTTGGCCGAACTGATTGTCGATTCCTTGCCGAGTCTTGAATACCGCATCGGTCCTCTGGACATGGTCCAGGTGGTCGTTTGGGAACACCCCGAACTTACCTCCCCGATGGGTCAGTACCAGCCTGCTGGCCAGCGTGTGACGACAGACGGTACCTTGTTCTACCCCTATGCGGGCGTGATTCAGGCTGCAGGCCTTACCGCACAGGAACTCCGTACCGAAATCACGAAGCGTCTCTCTGACAAGATCTTGAACGATCCGCAGGTCGACGTGCGCGTGACGGGCTACAACAGCCTCAAGGCTTTTGTTTCCGGCGCGGTGAACAGGCCTGGTTACATTGCGTTCAACGAACTGCCGATGACCATTCCTTCGGCGATTGCGAACGTGGGTGGCTTTACCGAAGAGGCGGACCTCTCCGGAATGCAGTTGCGCCGTGGAGACAAGGTCTACAACATCAATTACTTGGATGCCTTCAAGGCAAACCTCCCGCTGGATAAGATCCTCCTCAAGCCCGATGACCAGATTTTCATTCCGGCGCTCTCCGAAACGCAGAAGGAAAACCGCGTGTACGTGATGGGTGAAGTGGCAAGGACCGGTGCCGTGAACGTGAACCAGGGCAAGCTTTCTCTTGTCGAGGCCTTGGCTGCTGCCGGCGGTCTGAACACGGGTAGTGCTTCGTCTCGCTTAATCTATGTCATCCGCAATACTTCGGACAAGCAGATTGACGTGTACCACCTCAATGCGAAGAACGCGATGGCTCTTGCGATGGCGGAACGCTTTAACCTGAACTCGCGCGACGTTGTCTACGTGGACGCTTCCGACCTCGCAACGTGGAACCGCATCATGAACCTGATCGTGCCGAGCTCCGCATTCATCAACAATGGGTCTAGCGCAGTACGTAACATCGAGTTGATTGAACTTCAGGGATGGTAATAGATTATGATTAACCTTATCCTCTGTGGTGGTTCGGGCACGCGCCTTTGGCCCGTGAGCCGTTCCCTGATGCCCAAGCAGTTTGCCCCGCTCTTTGACGGGCAGTCCCTGTTCCGCAAGACGGTCGTCACGAACGCTGCCGTTTGCGAGTCGCAGTTTATCGTTTCGAATGCAGACCAATTCTTCCTCGCGAAGGACCAGCTCGAGATGGAAGGCATGAACGGCAGCAAGTTCCTGCTGGAACCCGTGGGCCGCAACACCGCACCCGCGATTGCGCTTGCCTGCCTTACCATGAACCCGGAAACCATCGTGCTTGTTTCGCCCTCGGACCACGTGATCCGCAAGAAGGACGAGTACAAGAAGGTTCTCCTCCGCGCGCAGGAACTCGCCGAGGCGGGTAACCTCGTGACATTCGGCATCACGCCGACCAGTCCCGAGACCGGCTACGGCTACATCGAGGCCGATGGCGAGAACGTGAAGCGCTTCGTGGAAAAGCCCGACTTGGCGACCGCCGAGAAGTATCTGCTCGCAGGCAACTTCTACTGGAACAGCGGCATCTTCTGCTTCAAGGCGAAGACCTTCCTCGCGGAACTTGGCAAGTACTCCCCGGAGATGCTCGCCGCCGCACAGAAGGCACTCACCAACGCGACCATCGAGGATGGCGAACCCATCCGCATCGATCGCGACGACATGCTCGCTATCCCGAGCAACTCCATCGACTACGCCG
>JAEEGJ010008191.1_pt1 | contig 29050 bp, 20 predicted proteins | sample 8958761 | NCBI WGS metagenome assembly JAEEGJ01 (sample SAMN16246546, study PRJNA631951) | gut metagenome | biome: gut microbiome; feature: rumen; material: RS-attached | host: Bos | place: Iran: Karaj | collected 2018-10
CGACACGAAGCTTTCCGTCGTAAACCTGACGCTGGACGCCGCGACGTACGATCTGAAGGGACCGGCCGGACAGTTCAAGCTTGCGGGCAAGGAGTTTCAGATGCTCGAAATGCTGATGCGGAATCCGAAACGCCTGATCTCCGCCGACGCGTTCATGGACCGCATCTGGGGGTATGAGAGCGAAGCCGAGATGAACGTCGTCTGGGTCTATGTGTCATATCTGCGCAAGAAGCTTGAAGCCGTCGGCGCGAACGTAAAGATCAAGGCGCAGCGCGGCGTCGGGTATTATCTGGAGGTGTCGGAATGATCCGGAAGCTGAAACGGAAATTCATACTGGCGGCGATGCTGTCGCTGTTCATCGTGCTGGGACTTCTGGTCGGGCTCATCAACATTCTGAATTACCGCACGCTTGTGACGGAAGCGGACGAAACGCTTTCGATGCTTGCGGAGATCGGGGAGAACGGCTCCGGCGGCTTTACGTTCGGCGGCAAAGACAAACCCGAACCGCCCGACGGCGGCATGGAACGCGAACAGCGGCGCGGATGGAACGGCGAGCGCCCGTATCAGTCGCGCTACTTTTCGGTGACGCTTTCGGAATCCGGCGAGGTCATTGGCTCCGATCTCAAAAACGTCGTGACCGTGAAGGAACAAACGGCGGTCGAAATGGCACAAGCCGCTGCAGCGAAAAACCGCAAAACCGGCTTTTCCGGCGATTTCCGGTATCTCGGCGTCAGCGAGGACACGGGCACGCGCTGGATCTTTCTGAACCGGACAGGCGAGCTTATGACGTTCCGATCCTTCCTTTGGACAAGCATCGGCATTTCCGCGGCGGGCTTTTTGATGGTCTTTCTGCTGCTGACGCTGCTGTCGGCGCGGATCGTGCGTCCGATCGCGCAAAGCTACGAGAAGCAGAAGCAGTTCATCACCGACGCGGGACACGAGCTCAAGACGCCGATCACGATCATTCGCGCGGATACGGATGTGCTTGAAGAAGATCTTCCCGAAAGCGAATGGATCGCGGACATCCGCACGCAGACCGACCGGCTTTCCTCGCTGACCAACGACCTCATCTACCTTTCGCGCATGGAGGAGGAAGGCGCAAAGCCGCAGCTGCTGGACTTTCCGCTTTCCGACGTCGTTGCGGATACGGCGCAGCCGTTCCAGTCGGTCGCTCTGACGCAGAACAAGACGTTCACGACGGACATTCAGCCGATGCTTTCCATGCACGGGGACGAAAAATCGATCCGCAAGCTCGTTTCGATCCTTTTGGACAATGCGATGAAATACTCGCCGGACGGCGGAAGCATCACGCTCTCGCTCAGAAAGACCGGCAGGCAGACCCTGCTTTCGGTGACCAACACCGCGTTGAACATTGAGAAAGGCAGTCAGGACCGCCTGTTCGACCGGTTCTACCGTGCCGACGCCTCGCGCAATTCCGAGACCGGCGGATTCGGGCTCGGGCTTGCGATTGCAAAGGCGATCGTCGAGTCACATAAGGGAAAGATCCATGCGTGGTCCGATGACGGTCGTTCCCTGACCGTCGAAGCAACGTTCACCGAATGATCGGATATAAGACAACAGCTCCGGGCAATGCCGGAGCTGTTTTTCTATCCTTATTTTATCTTCTGCCGTGTCCTCCACCGCCGTGTTCGCCGAAGCCGCCGAAGCCGTAATTGCCCGATGCGCCTTCCGTTTCGGACGACTGCGTCCAGCTTAACAGGGTCGCGCCGTCCTTTTCGACCGCGTAGGATCCGTTCAAAGCGAACGCCTCGGACGCGATCCAGCACGAGGAATAGGAACCGGAAAGCGTGAAGGAGAAGATCGTTCTTCCGCTTGCGTCAACGATGCGGTATTCGCCCGCGGAAAAGTCCGTTCCGCTTGACACGTACGTGTTGACCGAGCCGCTTTGCGGGATCTGGCAGATGCCGCCGAGCGCGACGATCGTGCCGCCGGTCACGGTGACCGTGCCGTCCGTGTCGACCGAGCCCGCCATGCCGCCCATCTGCGCGCCGCCGAGCACGAGGACCGTGCCGCCGGTCATCTGAAAGCTTCCGTTCGAGTCGATCGCGTCCGTATCGCCGGAGGGCGTGCGGATCTCGGCATAGCCGCCGTTGATATACACCATCGGCGTCGCCGCGCCTTTGCACGCGTTCAGCCCGTCGTCGTCGGCATAGACCAGGATCGTGCCGCCGTTCAGCGTGATGACGTTCGCTTCCAGTCCTTCGTGGGATTCGACGATCTGTACGTTGCCGTCGTTGATCGTAAGCGCGCTGTCTGCATGTATACCGTCGTCCGCAGCGGTGATCGTGACGGAGCCGCCGCTGATCGTGATATTGCCGAGACCGTCCGCGTCGTTCTGCAGTTCGGTCCCGCCGTTTGCGTGCAGACCGTCGTCCATCGCGAAGACCGTGATGCTGCCGCCGTCAACGATGATCTCGTTCTCCGCCTTGATGCCCTTCGACGAGAACGTCGTTTTATTCGAGCTGCCGTTTCCGGTGGAAAGCTGTACCCAGTCTCCGGAGATGACGCCGTCCGTGATCGAGGTGATCAGGTATCCGTTCATTGCGGTATTCAGCGTCTCGCCGGTCGTTGCCGCCGAATAATTCGAACCGTCCGGCTGCATGCCCTTTGGAACAATGTGGATGAGAATGTTCCGATACCCGTCCGGCACGCGGAACACCAGCCCGTAATACGCGGCGGTGCGTCCGCTGTATACCATGGATTCGTAGGTACACTGCACCCATACGCCTGCGGATTCGTCGTCGTTGTACAGGTACGTATAGTAATCGGAACTGTCGCTGTATAGTCCGGTCGGCACGATCAGATAGGTCTCCGCGCTGGAAGCGACGTCTGCAGCGTTTGCATAAGACGCGGTGTAGATATTGACCGAGCAGGTCTCCTCCTCGGAGATCTCGACGTTGTACGCCGCGGAAATGCCGTCGCGCGCCGCGTAGATATCGACCTGCCCGCCCGTGATCGACACGGTGCCGCGCTGCTTATCCTTCGAGGAAAGGTCGGAGTTTTCGGTCTTGACGCCGTCGGACGCTGTGGAGATCAGAATGAGACTGCCGGACTTGATCGTGACCGAATCGTTGCCCTTCAGGGCGTTGCCCGCCGCAGTGACCTTCAGCGTCAGATTCTTGACGGAAAGATCGTCCTTCGACTTCACGCCGTTGTCGAACGCGCTCTCGACGATCAGCGTGCCGCTGCCCGAGAGCTTCAGATCGCATGCCGCATAGATCGCGGCGTCCTCTTCGACGTTCTCCGTGCTGCCGGTGCGAAGATCCGTCACGGTGTTATAGGTGTCCTTCTCCGCCTTGACGGTCACCTCCGCCGCGTTCCTGACAAGGATCGGCGCGCCGGTCGAACAGGAGATCGAAGCGTTGTCGAGGATCAGCTTGACCTCATCTTCGTCGCCCGCGTCCACCACGATCTGACCGTCCGAAAGCAGCCCGGAGAGCGTGTACTCCCCCGCCGCCGTGATCGTATAGACCGCGCCGTCCGGCGTGATCGCGCCGGCGTCACCCGTGACGGAAAAGTCGTCCGTCGTGACCTTGGAATCGTCGGTCGGATCGGTCAGCGCTTCCGTCTCGGGTGCGGCGGTTGCCGTGACGGTCGAACCCTCTGAAGCATCCGCGGTTGGGGTGATGATGATGCCCGACGCCGCGTCGGAGGTCGAAGCGTCGGAGCTCGTTTGCGTCGTTCCGCCGCAGGCGACGCACAAAAGCGCAAGTATGATAAAAACAGCTGATAATCGTTTCATGTGGATGTACCTCTCTTTCAACAGTTTACTATATGGTTTCGGATTGCGCAAGCATCAAAGCTGCGACTGCTGTTCGCTGTACGGGAGCATTGCGATCTCCAGATTGCCGTTCCGCGTGCGGAGCGCGTCGATAAACGCCTTCTCCTCCCTCGGGTCCTTCATGCGGACCAGGAACGAAAGGCGGAACATGGAGCCCATGCCGGTCGTTTTGACGCCGATGCGTTCGGCGCTCTTCAGATACCGCGTAAACGGCTCGTCGAACATGTCGGTGTATTCCAGCGATTCCGGCACGGTCACCTTCAGAAGCCGCTCCTCCTGCATCGGCTTGCTGTCAAAGAGATGCAGCGACGCAAAGAGGAAGTACAAAAGCGCAAGCGCCATGAGGATGATCACGCCGTAGGCAAGATAGCCCATGCCGAAGGCAATGCCCGCGCCCATCGCGATCAGGATCGCGGCGATCTCGTCCGCCGTGCCCTGCGCCGAGCGGAAGCGGATCAGGCTGAACGCGCCGCCGATCGCGACGCCCGCGCCGATGTTGCCGTTGACAAAGGTGATGACCGCGCCGACCACGAACGGGATCAGCGACGCGACGATGAAGAAGCGCTTTGTGGAGCGCACCCGCCGCGACATGATCCAGGCAAACAGCAGCCCGGAAACAACGGCAACGCCCGCCATCATGAAGAACTCCGTCGCGGTCACGGAGGAAGAATAAATCGAATCAAACATGCTGAAATCTCCTTTCTGTTACCGTACGCGCAGCTCGCGACGGTACGCTTCGCCGTATTTGCTGATGCTTCCGCGTTTGATCCTCCCTTCGGAAAGAATGCGAACGAGCCACAGCGGGATCGTGTCCTGCACCTTGATTTCAAGGATCGCATCGCCCGGCGCAAGAAGCGGGATCCCGACCGGCGCGTGGTCGAAGGACAGCGCATCGGTGCGGTAGCGCGGATCGCGGTCGATCGTGAGTCTGAGGTCGCCGTCCGGCTCATAGTACGCGGTGCGGTCGTACAGGATCATGCACGCGGGCTCGAGCGTTTTGTAATAATCGCGGAAATAGGTGATCTCGCGGTCGATCTGTCCGTCTTCGCCGAGCTCCGGTTCTCCCGCGAAAAACCGCTCCACTTCCGGGACCGTCGCCTGCACGCGGCGCTTATAGACGATGCCGAACGCCTTGCGCTTGAGCTCGAGATACACCGGCGTCTCACTCGTCGCGCGTCCGTAGGCGCGGAGACGGATCTTTTCCTTGAATTCCGGCTTTTCGATCGAGGTCCGGACAAGCCTTCTGTCCGGCGTATCGTAATAGAGCGACTGGATCGTCGTGAGCCCATAGGCGTCCGGTTCCATATGTCCCTTCAATCTTGCGCAGAAGAAGTCCGTCTGCTCCGCGCTTAAAATGTATTTCCATTCGATCCTTTGCATCACGGTGATCGGCGCTTGTACACTTTCCATCTGTGTGTCCTCGCTTTCTTTGATGGTACCATCATACAAGCGTTTCCTAAAACGAAATTAAAACCGCAAAATCTTTTTTATCCGTATGGGAGCGGCTCACCGATGAGCGGATACGAAGCCCGCATGGTCTGTCCGCAGGGCAAACATCGTTCCAAAAAGAAAAAGCCGCATGTGCGACTTTTGAGAAGGCGCTTGTGCCTTCCGGCTCGGTCACGATTCGGCTCAACAGGCTGGCAAGAATGGAGGCAGAATTCGCGTTTTCACGAAGGAGCTATACTAACGTATGCATGGTACGCGCGGGTAGCGCGCGATCTACCTCTGTAACGAAGTGGACCGAGCGAAAACGCGGATAGTTTGCGGCGAAATAATGAAGAGAAAAGGCGTTTTTACGCCTTTTCATCGACAGAGTATTTTTGTCAAAATTCCAGCCGCAAACGGTCTGCCCCTTTATTGACAGACTGAGCGGACCCACCGGGGCTTCATTCACCCCCGAATCGACCCTCATCAAACCGGCGCTGATGCGCCGGTTTGATCGTGGGAGTACCGCGGCCAAACAAAGCAGCACCCGCAAGGGGTGCTGTTTTGTTTGGAGGCGCCACCCGGAATCGAATTCACGATTTGAGTGCTAAACCACCATATATTGTTATATACTGTACATCATTACACTACATATAGTATTCAATAATCTATTCTGTCCAAGCTGTTTTTACGAGCTGCTCCCAAATTGCTCCCACGATTTTTGGGAGCAGCCACCCGGATTTTGACAGGTGGTCATTTATCAATCCAAATACCCTTCCCGGGCTTTGACGTTGAAACGTTCTTCGAGAAGGTGCATCTGCTCGTCGGTGATCGTCTGTTTGATCGGAAGATGCGCGATCTTGAGCCAGATCTCCGCGGCTTTTTCGGCGGTTTCTATGAGACCGAAGGTTTCGTCAAGGTCTCTGCCCGCGCCGTAGACACCGTGCTGCGCCCAGACGACGAGGCGCGCGGTCTCCATCTTCTGTGCGGTCGCTTCGCCGATCTCGTTGGTGCCGCAGAGCATCCACGGCAGCACGTTCACGCCGTCCGGGAACACCACGATACATTCGGTGCACATCTGCCAGAGCGTGCGGGTGAACGCACGTTCATCGAGGTCGTGCACATAGGTCATGGCGAGAAGATTTGCGGGATGGCAGTGCATGACGATGCGGTTTTCGGGATCGACTTTTCTGCGGGCGATATGGCTCATCATATGCGCAGGAAACTCCGAAGTGAAGCGTCCCTTGTCCGAAAAGCCCCATAATACCTCTGCTTCCGTGCCGTTCTCCGCAAGGCGGACGATGCCGAGATTCTTTGCGGGGTCGTACTGCACGTTTTTGAAATACTTGCCCGTGCCGGTGACCAGAAAGATCTTTCCGTCAAGCTCCGGCGCCGTGAATCCGGTCGGGATCGTGCGGACGATTGCGGGAAATACAAGGTGTTCCCGCACTTCCGCTTCGTCCAGAAGCATACTGATATTGCCGCCGTTGCGCTCGTCCCAGCCGTGGTTGTACATGTTCGTCGTTGTGCGGATCATTTCCGTAAGAAACGGTGCGTTCAGAATGTCTTTCATAATCATATTCCTTTCATGCGCCTCAGCGCAATTCATTGATCCGCGAAAAGCTCTACGCTTTTCTGCGTGTTCTCCTCATCCGTCGCCTTCGGCGACACCTTCCCCAAATCATGGGGAAGGCTTTTGGTTGTACTTCCGTCCTGTTCCGTTCCGAGATCCTTCGGGCTTTGCCCTCAGGATGACTCCAAAAGATGTGCGGGTTCCCCTATCCTGTCATCCTGAGCATGGTACGCGCGGGAAGCGCGCGAATTACCGCTGTAACGAAGTGGAATGCGAAGGATCTCAGAGCGCAAGAATGCTTGACTGTTCCGAATAGCTGTCAAGAATCTGTTGCGAAGGCTTACCTGCGGGATGCAAGGACTTCCTTTTCGTATGCTTCGATCTCCGGATACCATGCGCCGTCGATCGGGCGGTTGCATCTCTTACAATACTCATTCCACACCTCGCCGAACGGCAGGGTCTTGAGCTCCTCCTGCATTGCCATGAGCTTACTGAAATTGCCGCAATCCTGCAGGGCTTTTAAGCTCTCATTCGGCTGCAGCAGCGCAAACAGCAGGGCTTTCTGCACATTGCGGAAGCCGGTCACCCACGCCGAGATGCGGTTGATCGACGCGTCGAAATAGTCGAGCGCGATATGCACGCGGTCGAGCCCGCAGCGCACGATCTCCTTTGCGATCTCCTTGGTTTCATCGTCGAACAGAACGACGTGATCGCTGTCCCAACGGATCGGACGAGTGACGTGCAGCGCGATCTCCGGGAAGAATGCAAGCAACGCAGGGATCTTATCGCTGACCACTTCGGTCGGATGATAGTGTCCGTTGTCCATCAGCGGGATGCACTTGTCCCTGTTCATCGCGGCATAGGAGAGCGCAAACTCGCCGGAGCCTACCGTATAGGCCTCGACGCCGATGCCGAACACCTTGGATTCGATGCACGGCTTGACCTTATGGAAATCATACGGCTCGGAAAGAATTTCATCGATGCTTTCGCGGTATCTGACGCGCGGACCCATGCGGTCGGCGGGGATGTCCTTGAAGCCGTCACCGGTCCAGATATTCATGACGCAGGGCTCGCCGAGCTGTTCCGCAAGATAGGACGAAATGCGGATGCATGCCTTGCCGTGCTCGATCCAAAACCTGCGGGTCGCTTCGTTCGGAGAGGAAAGCGTTAAAGGATCGCAGTTCGGATGGCTGAAAAACGTCGGGTTGAAGTCACAGCCCAGTCCCCGCTCCCTGCAGAAATCGACCCATTTTTGAAAATGCTTCGGCTCGAGACTGTCCCGGTCCGCCCAACCATCCTCGAAAATCGCATAGCTGGCGTGCAGATTCATCTTGGGCTTGCCGGGGATCAGCGAAAGGACTTTGTCGATGTCCTGCATCAGCTCCTCCGGCGTTCTCGCTCTTCCCGGATAGTTGCCGGTCGTCTGAATGCCGCCGGTCAAGGGCTTAGAAGGATCGGTATCGAAACCGCGCACGTCGTCGCCCTGCCAGCAGTGCAGGGAGACCGGAACGGTCTTCAGGGTCTCGATCGCCTGTTCGACGTCCACGCCGCAGGCGGCGTAGGTTGCTTTTGCTTCCGTGTAGCTCATGCTTCTGCCTCCATCTGAATTTTTAAGTTTCCAAGCGCCGTTGCCTCGATCGGCAGGGCAATGACTTTCTTGCCGGTCGCTTCTTCGGTCAGGCGGTTCAAAAAGCCGTTCTTTGCACCGCCGCCGACGATGTACAGCTTGTCAAAATGCCTGCCTGTATTGTGCTGTAGTTCCTGCACGGCGTTCATGTAGGAAAGCGCCAGACTTCGGTACGCGCAGCGGAAGGAATCCCCAACCGATGCGGGCTTTGTGTGCAATGCCGCGTCGAATGCCGCCGCCATGCTTTGCGGCGCAAGGAATGCGGGCGCATTGGCGTCCACGGTTTCATCAAAGGTGCTTTGTTCCGCTTCCGAAACGATCTCACTCCACGGCTTATCGGGACACAGTTCCGCGCGCAGACGGTTACATAGCCACATGCCCATGATGTTCTTTTGATACCGCGTGTATCCGACGCCGCCTTCGTTCGACCAGTTGGCTTGCATGCTCGCTTCGACAGTGATCGGATGCGGAACCTTAACGCCGAGAAGCGACCATGTGCCGCTTGAAATATACGGCGCGTTTTCGGTCATGGGAATCCCCTCAACCGCGCTGCCTGTATCATGCGTGGCGCAGAGCATGACCTTGATCCCCTCGTATTCTCCGATGATCGAACCGGGCTGCTGTAAAGGATGAAAGAGGTGCCACGGCAGATCCAGCGCTTCGATAATCGCGGGATCGTACTCCCCCGTCTCTGCGCTGACCATGCCGGTCGTGGTGGCGTTTGTGTACTCATGCGATTTCGTGCCGCAGAGCCGGTACATCAGGTATTCGGGGATCATCAGGAAATCCGTCACGCCGTCGAGCCGACCTGAAACTTTGTCCGCATACAACTGATAAACCGTATTGAACGGCTGAAATTGAATGCCGGTATGCCGATACAGCCGTGTGAACGAAATGCGCTCATGCACCTTTTCGATCACCGCTTCGGTGCGGGAATCGCGGTACGCATAGACCGGAAGCACCGTTTCGTCGCCCTTCAGGAGCAAATAGTCCACGCCCCAAGTATCGATCGACAGCGATTCGATCGCATACTTCGCTCTCGCTTTTTCAATGCCTGTTTTGACATGGGAAACGAGCGCGTCAATATCCCAGCAAAGATGTCCGTTTTGCTCAATAACGCCGTTCGGGAAGCGGTAGACCTCGCAGGTTTTCAGCTCGCCGTTCTCGCGCCAACCCACGATATGCCGCCCGCTTGACGCGCCGATGTCGATGGCAAGGTAGTATTTCATCATTTTCAGGTCCACGGGTTCTCGGTTGGATAGGGCAGTGACTTCGGTTGGTTATAGGCAATATCGGTTATGCCGAGAAACTTGAAAACCTCGAACAGGGATTTGCCGAAGTGCCCGAACGCGACCGCGCCGTGGTGCGGATAGCGTTTTTGCATCAGCACATGGCGGTAGAAGCGACCCATCTCGTGGATCGCAAAGACGCCGATCCCGCCGAAGGAGGTCGTGGACACCGGCAGTACCTCGCCCTCCGCGATGTACGAACGCAGAACGCCGTCACTGTCGCACTGGAGCCGGTAGAACGTGATCTCGCCCGGCGCAATGTCGCCCTCAAGCGTGCCGCGTGTGAAGTCCGGCTCACCGCCGTTTTCCAGAAGACGGTTCTGAATCAACTGGTACTTGACCGCGCGGTCGGCGCACATCTTGCAGCTCGGCGTGTTGCCGCAATGGAAGCCCATGAACGTATCGGTCAGCGTATAATCGTACTTGCCCTTGATCTCGGATTCCCACATGGAAGCCGGGACGCTGTTGTTGATGTCCAAGAGCGTCACCGCGTCATTCGAAATGCACGCGCCGATGTACTCGGAAAGCGCGCCGTAGATATCGACTTCGCAGGCGACCGGAATCCCGCGGGATGCAAGGCGGGAATTCACATAGCACGGCTCAAAGCCGAACTCCTTGGGGAATGCGGGCCAGCATTTGTCCGCAAGCACGACGTATTTACGGTCGCCCTTATGCGCTTCGATCCAGTCGAGCAGCGTCAGTTCAAACTGCGCCATTCTGGGCAGCAGCGCCGGGTAGTTGTTTCCGCTTGCGCCGAGCTCGTTTGCCATATCCTCGCAGACGGCGGGAATGCGCGAATCGTTCGCGTGCTCGCGGTAGGAGACGAGCAGATCCAGCTCGGAGTTTTCCTCAACTTCGACGCCCAATTCATACAGTCCCTTGATCGGCGCGTTGCAGGCAAAAAAGTCCTGCGGACGCGGGCCGAAGGTGATGATTTTGAGATTGTGTACGCCGATAATCGCCCTAGCAATCGGTACAAAGTCCGCAATCATCTTCGCAATATCCTCCGCCGTGCCGACCGGGTATTCGGGGATGTATCCTTTTAGATGCCGCATCCCGAGGTTATACGAGCAGTTCAGCATGCCGCAGTAGGCGTCGCCTCTGCCGCCAACAAGGTTTCCGTCGCCCTCCGCCGCCGCGACGAACATGCAGGGCCCGTCAAAGTGCTTGGCGATCAGCGTCTCCGGCGTTTCGGGACCGAAGTTGCCGAGGAAGACGACCAGTGCGTTGCAGCCCGCATTCGTAACATCCTTGACCGCTTTTTGCATATCAAGCTCATTTTCGACGGTCACGGGGCATTCGTACAACTCACCTTGATAGGCGTTTACGATATTCTTTCTTCTCTGTTCAGACAGCGCGATCGGGAAGCAGTCGCGCGAGACGGCGACGATGCCCAATTTGACTTCGGGAATGTTTTGCATGATCATTTCTCCTTAAGCTTTCCATTCTTGATAGAGCCGTTTGACGCTCGGATAAATCTTTTGGAATTGCCGATACTTGGCTGCATACTTTGCCGCAAGCGCCGGATCGGGATAGACCGTTTCGTTGACTTGCACCAGTGCATCCGTGCAATCCTTTACGCTCGCGTATTGTCCGGCGCCTACCATAGCGAGCATTGCGCCGCCGTAACCCGGTCCCTGCTCGGTCTGCGGCAGATCGAGCGGAATGTTCAGGATGTTGCAGAGCATCCTGCGCCACACCGGGCTCTTTGCCCCGCCGCCGCAAAGCTTGGAGCGTTCGATCTTGACTCCGATCGCCTTTGCAACCTCAAAGCTGTCGCGGATCGCAAACGCCACCCCTTCCAAAACCGCCTGCACCATGTCCTGCCGCGTCGTGTCGAGCGACAGACCCACGAACGTGCCGCGCGCGTCCACGTCGTTGATCGGACTGCGCTCGCCCATGAGATACGGCAGGAAGAACACGCGGTTTTCGCCGAGGTTCTCATCCATGCCGATCTGCTCGGATGCAAAGTCGGTGGTTTTCAAAATCTCCTCGCAGAACCATTTGTTGCAGCTTGCTGCGGAGAGCATACACCCCATGAGGTGCCAATGCCCGTCCGCATGCGCAAAGGCGTGAAGCCCGTTCATAGGATCGACGCCGAAGGTATCGGAGGAAATAAAGATCGTCCCGGATGTGCCGAGCGAGATATTGCATGCGCCGTTTCCGACTGTTCCTGTGCCGACTGCCGCCGCCGCGTTATCGCCCGCGCCCGCAACGACCTGCACCGAAGCGGGAATACCGAGCGTCATTGCAATGTCCTTCTTGACCGTACCGATTACCTCATAGCTTTCAAAGAGCTTCGGCATCTGCGATTCGTTCACACCGCAGATCTCGAGCATTTCTTTTGACCAGCATTTGTGCTGCACATCTAGAAGCAGCATCCCGCTCGCGTCCGAGTAATCGCAGCTATGCACGCCGGTCAGCCGATAGTTCAGATAGTCCTTCGGCAGCATGATCTTGGCGATTTTCGCAAAGTTTTCCGGCTCGTGCTTCTGCATCCACAGAAGCTTCGGCGCGGTGAACCCTGCAAAGGCGATATTGCCGGTATCTGCGGAAAGCGTTTCCTTGCCGATCACGGTATTCAGCCATTCGGTTTCCTTCGCCGTTCTGCCGTCGTTCCAAAGGATCGCGGGGCGGATCACATTGTCGTGTTCATCCAAAGCAACGAGTCCGTGCATCTGTCCGCCGACGCCGATGCCGACGACTTCATTTGCGTCAAAGCCGGTCAAAAGCGCAGTGACGCCCGAAAGGGTGGCATCCCACCACGCCTCGGGATTCTGTTCGCTCCAGCCGGGATGCGGAAAGCGCAGCGGGTATTCCTTTGCTGCGCTGTTTACGATGCTGCCTTTTTCGTCTACCAGCAGAAACTTCGCTGCCGACGTACCGAGATCAATACCGATAAAATACATGAAACCCTGCCTTTCGGGGAAATCATCAACGTGCGTAACTGCCCAAGACCTTTAAGCTATCTTTCGGCGTGCGTTCCATGGTAGTACGATCGACCGCGATCAGTCCGAAGGTCATGGAAAAGCCCTTTTGCCACTCGAAGTTGTCCATGAGGCTCCAATAGAAATAGCCCTTGACGGGGATCCCGTCTGCAATGCAATTCTGTACGCCTGAGAGTGCGCGGCGGACGAATTCAACCCTGCGCGTGTCGTCCGAAACGGCGATCCCATTTTCGGTGACGATCAGATCTCCCTTGAAATCCTCGCGCACGCGGCGGATCACATGCTCCAGCGCCTCCGGATAAAACTCATACTGCATCTGCGTCAGCTCCGCACCTTCCGGAGCAGGAAGCTGTCCCTGCGGGCCGTACTGCGTGCGCGTGTAGTTCTGCACACCGAGGAAGTCGTCGCCCTCGATGTAGGGCAGGTAGTGACGGAATTCTTCGTCCCATGCCGCGTCGGCAAACGATTCGCCGCCCGGCAATGCTTGCAGATCGTGCAGGGAGAGTGTGAGGCCGACCTGAATCTGCGGACAAATCGCCTTGATTGCCGCCTTTGCCGCCTGATGCGCACGCATGACGAGGAGGTCGCCCTGCGGTGTCCGTGCGCTGACGAAGATCTGCGGCTGCGGCGTACCGAATGCCTGCGCGTTTTCCATGGCGGCGAACTTCATGTTTTCCATCATCTTCTCAAAGTTCATGCCTACCTGAACGGTGCCCTCCGCGTTCTTTGCTCCGGACGCGGCGGCTTTCTTTGCCTGCTCCGCCATCATCATAAAGCGCTTGGAAATCGCTGCAAGCTGCAAGCCCATGTTCGCTTCGTTGATCGTGCAGATATAGTGCAGTTCATTGCCGAGCTGCTCCGCAACATACGCGGCATAGCGGCGGAAATAGTCGATCGTGCTTTCGGCTTCCCAGCCGCCTTTTTTAATCAGCCACGCGGGACTTGTGAAATGCATCAGCGTGACGATCGGCTCGACGCCGTGTGCCTTGCAGCAGCGGATGACGGAACGGTAATGCTCGATTTCCGTTTCGTCGAACCGACCTTCCTCCGGCTCGATGCGCGCCCACTCAACGGAGAACCGGTATGCGTTCAGTCCCGCCTTCGCCAAAAGCCGGACGTCCTCTTTATAGCGGTTATAGTGATCGCAGGCGAGCCCGCTCGGCTCGGTAAAGCTCGAATGCGGCATCTGTTCCTGCAGCCAGTAATCGCTGTGTACATTGTTGCCTTCCACCTGATGCGCTGCCGTCGCCGCGCCGATCAGAAAGTTTTTCGGGAAATCCATCCTGCCGTCCTCCTATGATAATTTGATACAAGCGCCTTCCGTGACGCCGTTTTCGTTGAAAGCATCCACACGGACAAAGTATGTCCTGTCCTTGATCAGCGCGCCGATCCGCTTTTCACCCGATCGGAACACCATGCAGCTGTGATACAGCTTCTCGGGACTGCTGCCAAACAGGATATTGAAGCCGAGCGCATCGCTCTGCGGCATGATCGAGACATTCATGTCCAAATCGCCGGAGCGTTTTGCCGTAAAGGTCGGTTTCGCGGGTGCTTCCCCATTTCCCAAGCCGAACACGCGCAGCCCGGAAACGCAGGGATTCTGCCCGTACGGCGTCTCGATTTCGGAAAGGCGCAGATAACGCGCTTGCAGACCATCCTCCCGCACGATCAGGTCGTGGGAGAGATCGGTTTGCGCCTGCCGCTTGTCCTCGATGATAAACCAGTTTTCGCCGTCCTCGGAGCCTTCCAAAAGCCAGCGGGTAACAAGCGCTCGCTCCTCAATATACCGTGCCTGCGAGCCGGGACGGATCTCGCCCGGACAGGGAATGTCGATGCCGTCGTCCGCAAAGTTGATCTGTACGGCGCGGACGTCGAACACTTTGCCGAGATCGACACAAAGCCATTCGTCGCAGCGGTTGGTCGCCGCCTTCCACCACGTCTGTACATTTTCCTCCGTCGCCTTTTCCGGCTCACAGCCCGGAACGAAGGACGAGGCAGCCGCACATTTGCCGACGCTCAGCAGCATCCAAGGCGGCGCTTCCAAGGGCTTGCCGTCCAGCGGCTGCACCCAGTCGCCGAAGCGCTGATCGCAATAGAGCTCGCCGTCCGCGTCAAATCCCGCTTTCCAAAGCCCGAGCCGACGTTCAAAGTCGTGGTTTTTGGAAATGCGCATGGTGGAAACATGCCATAGCCGACCGTTTCGATCCTCCATCGTGGAGCCGTGCCCCGCGCCCGGTAAAAATCCGCCGGGTTTGTAGGAATAAGGGTTGTTTTCGGCAAGGCGGAACGGGCCGAGCGGGCTGTCGCCGACATACACGCCGTCGGAATAGGTGTTGTACTGCGTGCCCGGCGCGGCGTACTGGAGATAGTATTTCCCCTCGTGCTTGTCCATCCACGCGCCTTCGATATATGGCTTGTTCGTGAACATACCGCGAATCAGCGGCTTGATATGGTCCGGTATATTCGCCTCCGGAACGCCCTGCGTTTTCACAAACGCCTGATACTTCGCATACACCTCCGCTTCGCTTGCGGGCAGGATGCTGTTGTCCTCGCCGATGCGTTCATAGCCGATGGTAAAGGGATGTCCTTCGATCAGCGGGATCGGCTCGCCCTTCGGATTCATGGTCTCGGGATCCAGCTCGACGCCATAGATCGGCTTCTCGTTCGAGCAGCCCCAGTAGAAATAAATGCGTCCGTTGTCATCAACAAACAGGTTGGGATCCCAATACGGGAACGTCCCCTCGAGCTTTTCATACGGTCCGTTCAGGATGTCCCTCGTACGCCAGCGGTCGCAGTTGTGCTCCCGATTGGATGCGCAGAAGTACACCCATTCGCCCAACACGCGCACGTCCGGGGCGTAGTCGTAAAGCGGAAGCTCACCCAGCAGCGGCTGAAACGACCAGTCATTGAGATCGTCCGAGACCCACACGCCCAGCGTCATGGACGCAAAGATATAGTACCTTCCCTTGAAGCAGATCATGGAAGGATCGGCCGCCTCGCGGCAGATCTGAAGCTTCCCGCCCAGGCGCGGGTCCTGATTGAACTGATAGCGATAGCAGAGGTTGATCGGATTACAGTAATACTTCATAATGATGCGCTCCCTCGTTCAGTTGATGTGTCTCGCCGTTCGGCAGAAGCAGCGTCGCCGCGCACGGAACGGTACAATCAAATGTCAGCTTTTCGTTCTCATACCGCCATGCGCTCTTGACCGTTCCGAACGGCGCTTGCCACGCGGCGCTTGCATAGCCCAGAGAAGCATCCGGCTTCGGACAAAGGAACAGTCCGTCCGCCGTCTTGCGAATACCGCAGACGCCGCCAATGAGCCAGCCGGTGATCGCGCCGTAGGAGTAATGATTCAGCGAATCGTGCACCGTGCCGTCCTCCCGAACGCCGTCCCATGTCTCCCAGATCGTGGTTGCGCCTTTCTTGACCGCATAGAGCCAACTCGGACAGGCGTCCTGTAAAAGCAGCCGATACGCGGTATCGACATGACCGTGATCCGCCAGCACACGACAAAGGTCGGGTGTGGACAGAAAGCCGGTGTTCAGACGGTAACCGTTCCGCTTCACAAGGTCGTTCAGATCGTCCGCCGCCGTCTGCGTATCAGCGCCTTCCAGGAGATTGAACGCAACGGGACGCACATAGGCACATTGCCGTGCAGAGGTGATCTTCCCGTTTTCGGTCAGCGTAAAGTGATATGCCTTCTTTGCATTCTCGGCGATCGCGGCATAGGTTGCCGCGTCTTCGGGTTTGCCTAAAATCGAGGCAATTTGGGAAACCAGCGAAGCGGAGCGATAATAGTATGCCGTCGCCACCTCCGGCGCGCCCTTGGTCATGTTCTCCCGCATCGCCTGCATGGAGGGGATATCCGGCTCCAGCCATTCACCGAAATGGAAGCCCGTATCGACGAGCGCATCCCGATAGGGATTCTTTTTGTTTTCCCGCCGCGTCTTCTTTGCCCGTTTCGTGCAGAAATTGAGCCAGCGGGTCATCATCTCATAGTTTTCTTCCAGGATTTCCGTCTTTCCATATGCTTCATAGAGTGCCCACGGCACAAGCACGCAGGCGTCGCCCCAACCGGCGGAGCCCTTGATGATGCGGCCGATGATGCCGGTGACGTTGTTCGCGGGCGCAATGTTCGCAACCTTGCCGTCCTTGCCCTGCGCTAGCCGGCATTCCGCAAGCCATTTCCGAAGCACCGGATAGCAATCCATCAGCATGACCGCGGTCGGCGCAAACACGCCCGCGTCGCCGGTCCATCCGGCGCGTTCGCGCGTCGGGCAGTCGGTCGGGATGTCGCAGAAGTTGGAGCGCATGGACCAGAGCGAGTTTTCAAACAGCCGGTTCACGTCCACGTTGCCGCACTTGAAGAAACCGACCTGTTTCATATCGGAGTAAACGGCGATCGAGGTGCCTTCGATTTGCTCCGGATCAAGGTCCGTTTCGAGCTTTGCGTAGCGGAACCCGAAGATGCAAAACATTGGGTGCCAGACGTTCAGCCCGTCCTTGCAGATGTAGGTGATCTTCTGCGGAATGCCACCGTTCTTGTTGCGCGCGCCGGGATCGTAGTTCGACTGCGTGAAGTTGCCGTTTTCGTCGAGCGTCTCGCCGTGCCAGAGCGTGATTTGCTGTCCCGCCTTTGCCTGTACCCTGAGTTCGGTATAGCCCGCTAAGTTTTGTCCGAAGTCAAAGACTGTTTCGCCGTTGGGCGTTTTTAAGAGTTTCCCCGAAAAGTGCTCCTGTTCTTTGATCGGCACGGTTTCGGTGGGAACGAGATTTGAAAAACCGAACTTCCGTACCGTCACGCCGTGCCAAGCGGAGATCGTTTCCTTCCGCGCGTCATAGACCTCGCCGAGCTCCATATCATTTTCGCGCACGGGGCCGTCCTGCGACGCTTCCCATGTTTCGTCGGATACAAGCAAGATGTCGCCGTCCGTTTCCAGCTGGCAGAGCAGCGCAAGGTCGCTGCCGGAAAGGTTGCGGCTGCCGTCAATGCCGTTGTTGCCGCGATACCAGCCGTCACCGAGCGTGACAAGAAGCTCGTTTTCGCCGTCCTCGATCAGCTCGGTCACGTCATACGCCTGCACCTGCAGGCGCTTTTGATAATCGTCCACGCCGGGGGCCAGCACGAAGTCGCCGACGCGCCTGCCGTTCAGCACCGCGGTATAGAGACCGTGACAGGTGATGAAAAGAACGGCGCTTTGCGGTTTCTTTGCCGTGAACACGCGGCGCAGCACGCTTGCGGGCTGCCGCTGCTTTTTGTCGTGCTTCGGCTCGGGATCGATCCACTTTGCACGCCATTCCGAAGGATACAGATTGGGTAAAAACATCGATTTCATATTATTTCCTCGCATTCAGCCATTTAGCGGACAGTTCCAAGCTTTTGATCGGATCCTTGTCGATCCAGTTTTTATGACTTTCCAGAATGACGTCGGTCACGCCGTCTTCTTCGGCGATTTTCCGCAGTCCGTCCAGATCCATGCTGCCGGTGCCGAGCTCCATGCTGTCCGCCTTTAATATCGGCGTCATAACGGAACCGTTCGTTCTGCTGCCCCGGTCGGTGACATGCCAAAGCTTCATGCGATTTCCGAGCCGCCGCATCCAAGCCTTTGCGTCCGCGCCGGCGTCGGTGAACCAGTAGCTGTCGAACTCGAAGCCCAAAAGCGCGGGATCGGTTTCGTCGATCAACAGATCGTAGGCGGTCCGGTCCGGCGAAACGTGCAGCAGTTCTGCGTTGTGGTTGTGATAGAGAAGCGTCCTGCCGTTCGCACGGACGGTTTCGCCGACCTTGTTGAGCCGCGCCGCAAGCTGTTTCACTTCGGCTTCGCTGCCGTAATCAAAGCGATACATGCCGGTGATGACAAGCCGGTTCGTGCCGAGCTTTTCCGCGTCCGAAAGCACCGCCTCCGGCTCGCGTTCCAAACTCCCAAGATCGGTATGCAAGCTTACGCATTCCAAGCCAGCTTCCTTTAAGAGCGCCGCCCAGTCGAGCTTTCCGCCCTTGCCGGTCGGCATGCCGGCGGCTTTGGTCAGCATCCGCACAAAGAACGACGTCGGATGGATCATAAAGCGGTTGAGCTCCAAACCGTCGTAGCCCGCGGCTTTGATGCGCCCGAGCGTCTCCCTTGCTGCTTCTTCCGTGCCCGTTACGGTGCCGAGCATGATCTGTTGAACATAAGTTTTCATTTTTTGATCCCCTGCAAAACACGATTCAGCTGTTTAATGCTTTGTTCGTCGGCGCCTGCCTGCTTCAATAAGCTCAGCATCGTCATGCGCCCCATCATCCGCTGCAATGCCGGATTGTCCTTGACCGCGTCGGCGACATCGCCGCGCGACGCGGACGCGTTTGCCATCATCTGCTCGATGACCGCGCCTGCCTGCGCATGCGCGCGAAGCTCCGCGAGGGTATCCGCGACGGAGAAGCAGGTTGGATCGTTCTCCTCCGCATCGAACCAGTTGGTGACGGAGGACGCCGCTTTATTGAAGATATAACTTTCGTCCGGATGTTCGGCTCGCGTGATCTGCATGGTATCGGTTGCGTCGGCGGCGCGCGCCTCGATCCGATGCGTGCCTCTGAGCGGAATGCGGAAGCGGAACACGGTTTTGCCGACCTGTGTACCGATCAGCTCGCCGTCCGCATAGAGGGAAACTGCGTCGCAGTTGGAATAGACCTTGATTTCGGTCTCGTCCTCACAGCGATTGACATAGCGTTTGCCGCACAGATGCACGAACGGCTCGGTCTTGTTCCATGCCGCTTTGTAGAGATAGAACGCATCCTTTTTCGTCTGACGGTCGAAGGTCACAAGCCCCTTTTGGTTCTCGCCGTGTTTGCCGCCCTCGTCCCTGCCGTCGGCGGCGAAGTCAAAGAGATTCCACACATGCGTCGCCCACAGATACGGACGCGCCTCGATCATACGCAGCATGTGCTCATGGTAAAGCGCCTGATACTCCTCGGTGTAGTCGCCCTTTTCGGGATGGGAGGAATGGAACGCTGGATTGGCGTCCGCGCCGTATTCGGAAAACCCGATCACGCGGTCGGGATATTTTGCATGGTATTCGTCGAAGAACTCGTCGGTCTGTTCGAGCTCGCCCAAATACCAGCCGAAATAGAGGTTGTAGCTGTTGAGATCGGGAATCGTAAGGATCGGGCTGTCGGTTTCGAGCATAAAGACGTTCGCCATGACGGTCTTTCTCGTCGGATCGAGCCGGTGACAAAGGTCGTTCAAAAGCCGGTGATTCTCCAGAAGATCCTCGTTCACCGCGCTTGCCGCCGTGATTTCGTTAGAAAGCCCCCAGACCGCAATGCTCGGGTGATTGTAGCATTGCGTGATCAGCTCGCGCATCTGCTTAAGCGTATTTTCCCGCCCGTTTTTCATGTGCATGGTGATATAGGGAATCTCCGCCCAGACCACGATGCCGTTCTCGTCGCAGAGATCATAGAATTCCTGCGCGTGCTGATAGTGCGCAAGCCGGACCGTGTTCGCGCCGAGCTCTTTGATGATCGCCATGTCGGCGGCGTGATCGGCATAGGACAAAGCGTTGCCTTTGCCCTTCCGATCCTGATGGCGGGCGACGCCGCGCAGCGGATAGACCCGCCCGTTCAGCAAAAAGCCCTGTTCGGGATCGAAGCCGAACACGCGGCAGCCGAAGCGGGATTTAATCTCGTCGCCGCTCATCAGTGTCGCGCGCGCGCTATAAAGATAAGGATCGTTCACGCCGTCCCACAGACGCGCGTTTTCGATCGTGAAAGACGCTTTTGCATGCCCGTTTTCGGACGGAACGGTTTTCGTTTCACCGTTGACGGTGACTGTCACGGCGTCGGCATTCTGCCACGTTTCCACGGTGACCTTCGCCGTCTTTGTCGAAAGATCGACGGTCGGCGTGACCTTGATGCCGGGCGTGCCGTCCTTTAAAAGTTCAAAATGCTGTTCGGGAACGGTAATCAGGCGCACCTCCCGATACAGCCCGCCGTAAAACGTAAAGTCCGCTTTCTGCGGATAGACGCTTTGGCTGTCGCGGTTGTCCACCGAGATCGCAAGCACGTTCGTTTTGCCGAGACGCCCGGTCAATTCCGTGCGGAACGTCGCATAGCCGCCCTCGTGATGCGCAAGCTTTTCGCCGTTTAAGAATACCTCTGCGGTATGGTTTGCGCCGTTGATCTCAAGGAACAGCCGTTCGCCCGCCGTTTCTTCTTCGGAAAGCTCCCGCACATACCAGCAAAGCCCGCGGTGATAATCGTTGCCGCCGTCCTGTCCGTCCACTGCATTCCACGTATGCGGAAGTGTCACCGCTTCGCCGCGCGCGGCATACTGCATTGCCGTCTCCTCGTTTAGCTCCGCTTTCAGAAACCGCCATCCGTCACTGATCGTCCGAATCGTTCTCATTCCGTAAAATCTCCTTTTTATGATGGTATCAGCATACCATGCCATTTGGGATCGGCGTTAGAAATGATTTGCGATGAATAGAAGGATTATGCTTCCTTTCCGGTATTTCCCGCCCGATAGTCCGAAGGCGTGACGCCGTACTGCTTTTTGAAGACCTTGACAAAGTAATTGTTGTCCAGATACCCGACGTAGGCGGAGATCTCCGAGATGGGTGTATCACCGGATCGCAGCATGGACGCCGCTTCCTCGCAGCGCAGGGCGGCGACATACTGTGAAACGCTCATGCCAACCTCCTTTGTGAACGTGCGCGACAGATGCGACGGGGACATGCCCACATGATCGGCAAGCTGTTCCAGGCTGAGATTCTGGGAGAAATTGTGCCGCAGGGTGTCCGCCGCCTTGCGGACAGGCGCAGAGTAGCTGCCAAATCGGCTGCGCGCGCGATCCACCGCCTCGGCAAGTGCAACGAGCATATTTTGGGAAATCTGAATCTTCCTCTGTACGCTCGTTTCCGCCTGCATCCGCTGCACCGCGCGCTGTGTGATCTCGTTGACCTCCACCACGGAAGCGCCGCCGTTTTCCGCCGCCTTGCGGGCAAGCGCACGGATGATCGCCAACGAAACGTTGACGTCCTGATAGACCGCGCTGACGTAGCGCTTGTCCCTTAACCCCGCGCTTGCCATGCGCTGATAGGCGATCAGTACGTTTTCCGCATCCCCTTTTTCGATGGTGCGCAAAAACTGGTTTTCCAGTTCATAACGGCGGTAGATGCTGCTGTAATCGAGGTTTTCATCATAATTCTGTTTCGGAAGCTTTTTCGTCTCCGGGTAGTCGTCGATCCGCGCAAGCGTGTACACAGGCGCATCCGGGCAGAACGCCTGCACGCAGGCGAGGACCGCGTCGATTGCGCGCGACATGCCGCACAACGGGAAATTGCTGTAATAGAGCCGGATCGATTCGGCGTACGAACCCGGAAGACCCGCCGAGAGCATGACACGGCGCGTACGCTCCAGATCGAACTCCCGCCGCACAAACGGTCCGAGCGCTATGGGAACGCCGTTTAAGAGAAAGAACAGCGAACAGATGCCCAGCCGATCGCGAAACTCGTAGAGCACCGCCGGTTCGATCTCTTTGAACAGCGGCTTCATCACCTCCGCCCGAAACATCGGCTGCAGCGCAGGATGATAGCAGTATTTCTCTTCATACTGAATCAGATAAGCGTCATTCAGCACATCGGTATCGACGTTGACGTGCAAAAGGTTCTTGAGTACCGAACAAAACAGCGCGCAGTCCATCTTTTTTCTCCAACCCGACAAGTTTTTTCTAATATTAGCATATATTTTCTAACTTTACAAGGGTCGGATCCGCTATGATACAGGTACCGAAAGGGCAGAAAAACAAACGGAGGAGCTATTTATGGGTAAACAAAAGGAAGCGGTACAGACCGGGGCCGTACAGTACCGCAGAGCGAAAACATCGCATATCGCTTTGAGCCAGATGACCGGCATCATGCAGATGGCATTCTATGTCCTCTTGGGCTATGCCGCATACATCGGCAATCTCGGATTCGCCATCACCACCGCGCTGGTCGGCGTTCTCATCACGCTGTCCCGCGTATTCGACAGCATCACCGATCCGATCATTGCGCTTTTGATCGAAAAATTCAATTCCAAGCACGGCAAGATGCGTTTCTTCCTGATCATCGGCTGGCTCTTCATGGCAGGCGCGACCACCCTGATGTGCAACGTCTTTGCCGGAAAGTTCAGCTTCGGCGCAAACGAAGCGCTGTCCAACTGGAAGGGCGTACTGGTCTTTATCCTGATCTATGTGCTGTACATCATCGGCTACACCTTCACAAGCTGCATCGGCGCTCTGAGCGGCAACATTCTCACCAACGACCCGAAGCAGCGTCCGACGCTGGGCGTCTGGTCCACGATCTACTCCTACCTCTCCCCGATGATCGTCGCAGGCGTCATCACGACCGTCATCCTGAAAAAGTGGGGCATCCCGTTCGTCAACGAAGCGGGCGTCACGGACTACAACTGGACCGTCAAAGTGTTCCAGATGTCCAACCTTCTGGTTGTGGGCGTTTCCTTCATCGCGCTGGTTCTGACCTGCATCGGTCTGACGCCGTACGACAAGCCCGAAAACTTTGTCGGTCTCAAAAAGAGCCATAACCCGACGCTTCGCGAAATGTTCTCCCTGCTCAAAGAGAACAAGGAGCTCGACCGCTACATCGTGGCCGCCTGCTCCGATAAGCTGGCACAGACCGTCGGCGGACAATCCGTCATCGTCACGCTTCTGTACGGCGTTCTCCTGGGTTCCATGATCGGATCGTCCATCGTATCCATCGTCGCCATGCTGCCCTCCATCATCTTCGCGATCTTAGGCGCACGCATGGCAGGCAGACAGGGCAACAAGAAGGTCATGGTCAAATGGACCTGGGTCTGCATCTTCTGGAACATCGCGTTCTCCGCATTCCTGCTGTTCGTTCCGGCAAAGAGCGCATCCGGCATCGGTCTGCCGCTGATCCTGTTCTTCCTCTTAATGCTCGGCAACAATGCTCTGAAGATGATCGTCTCCACCGCAACCAACGCCATGCGCATGGATATCGTGGACTACGAGCTGTATCGCTCCGGAAATTATCTGCCCGCTACGGTCAGCGCGGTTTACTCCTTTGTCGATAAGATGATCAGCGCACTCGCGCCGATGCTGGCAACGCTTTTGATCGGCATCGTCGGCTATACCGGCTCGAAGATCCCGCAGGGCACCGACATGCTGACGCCGGGGATCCGCTGGATCACCGTTGCGCTCTTCTGCGGCATGCCGATCATCGGCTGGGTCTGCACGATCCTTGCCATGAAGAAGTTCTCTCTGACCAAGGAAAAGATGGAAGAGATCCAGATCGCCATCGCCGAGAAAAAAGCCGAAGGCGAAGCGGAAACCAAGGCGGAGCTCGTCGAGGAAACCGCTGCGGAGATCGTAAAGGAATAACAATCAGATCCGATTCTGCGGGCCCGTGGTTTTCACGGGCTCGCTGTATAGAAAGGACAGGCAATGAAATACAATCTGGATATGACCCTCAAACAATTGGGCGAGGATGACGGCGCGGCGGCGATCTTCGACCGCTTTGTGCCGGGCATGCGCGAAAAGATGGGACACAATCCCATGGCGGCAAACTTCTCCCTGAGAAAGCTGCTATCCTGGACAGGCGGGGCGATCCCGAACGACGCCGTAAACGCCTTGGATGCAGCGCTGAAAGAATATGGTAAGACCGCGGACTTTACTCCGACGGAAAAAGCAAAGATCGCGGCGTATCAAAAAATCGCGGAGGCAGACGCGCTGCACGCCGCAGAGAAGGCCGAAAAGCCCGATCGGTTGCATGGCGCGATCTATCCCGGCAAGACGTGGCTCGATACCAAGGGCGAGCGCATTCAGGCGCACGGCGGCGCGATCCATTGTGAGGACGGCGTTTATTACTGGTACGGCGAGAACAAGGAGCACACCGACGGCAAAAACGGGATCTGGACCTGGGGCATCCGTGTCTACCGCTCAAAGGATCTGATGAACTGGGAGGATCTCGGACTCTTGATCCCGCCCAACCTGGACGATCCGAATTCCAATCTGTTCCCGGAGATGCGCGTGGATCGTCCGCACATCCGCAAGTGCGCCGCCACCGGCAAATACGTCGCATGGATCAAGCTTTCCGGCGAAGAGGCGTGCTTCCTTGTGATGCAGGCGGACGCGTTTCTCGGACCGTATGAGACCGTGCGCGAAAACTACAATCCCCTCGGCTGCAAGGTCGGCGATTTTGACATTGTGCAGGATGAAAACAGCGGCAAGGCGTATCTCTATATGGACGCCGACCACAAGGGCGTGTATTGTTTGGAAATGTCGGACGATATGCTTTCCGCAGAGCATAAGGTATCCGAGCAGTATATGGGGCTGATCCCGCCGTTTACCCGGGAAGGGATCGCGCTCTTTGAACGCGAGGGACGGAAATACATGCTTTCAAGCGGCATGACCGGCTACATTCCCAATCAAAGCGATTCCGCAGTTTCCGCCGCATGGGACGAACCGTTCGTCTCGAAAGGCGATCCCTATGTGGACGATGAAACAATGTCGAGCTTCAACAGTCAGTTCACGCAGGTCTTCAAACTGCCGGACCGCGATCTCTATATTGCGCTGTCGGATCGCTGGGTGCCCGAATATCCCGTGGACGCCGCGCGCGCCGATCTTCTGCGCCGCTGCGTGGCGTCGCGCTACGATCCGAAGCACTATCAGGCGACGGAGGAGGAACAAAAGGAGCTTGCCGCCGCCCCGATGCTGGAAACGGCAAACACGTCGATCGCCGATTACGTTTGGCTTCCGCTGGAATTCGACGGCTGCCGCGTATGCATCCGCTGGCAGGATCGGTGGAGAATTTAAATGCAAAAGCTGTCTCACAAAAAGAGGCAGCTTTTTTCTGATTGACGATTCAGTGTTTTTGTGATCATCTCCGCAACCTCCTGCGGGGATTCTGTGCAGTCACGGTCGAGCCACAGCTTCAGCATGCTCAAAACGCCCGCTTTGAAATATTGGTAATAATACAGCATGTGCGTTTCATCTGTCACGCCTCGGGAAATAAAGACCGGCTTTAGGTACTTATCCCATACAGTCTGCATCCCCGCTTCCATCGAGACATCCAGATGTGTCTTAAGATAGCTTCGATAAAAGCTTCTGTAATTGCCGATGAACGCCACCATCGGGATCAGCGCTTCTGGGGTAAGCGTCTCAAGATCCGGTTTGAGCCCGCCCTGCTTCATCGCCGCGACCAGCTCCAGCTGGATCGTGCGCTCCGTCTTTTCCATCAGGTCGAAGATATCCAGATAGTGCCGGTAAAAGGTTGAGCGATTGACCTTCGCCGTGCGGCAGATGTCGCCGACGGTCGGCGTTTTTTCCTGTGCCAAATAGCCAAGCAGCGCCTGCTGCATGCGCCGGTCGGAATCCTTTCGCAATTGATTGTTTTCGGTGTTCATATAAGCTCCTTTCGCATCCGGCGATAGTAGATCACAAAGATCAGCATGGACAGCGCGGCAGCAAGCACGTCGGTCGCAAGATGCGACGCGGCGATGCCGTAAAGACCGAACAGCGCATGAAAAAGATACAGAAGCGGAATCAGGATCAACCCCTGCCGCAGCAGCGAAACGACGATAGCGGCGCCGGCTCTTTTCGTCGCCTGCAGGAAGTTCGTGGAAAGGTAGACAAAGCCCAGAAACGGCGCGCCCGCGATCAGCCAGAGGATCATGCGCTCGCCGAGCGCAGCAACGGCTTCCTCCTTCAAAAACAGCCCGATCACCCAGCGACGGAAGAAGAAGCAGACCGCTGTCGCCGTCAGCCCCACAAGAACCGTCAGAAGCGCGGTCTTTTGCAGCGACTCCTTGAGCCGCGCTTGGTTTTTCGCGCCGTAGTTGTACGCCATCAGCGGCTGTACGCCCATACAGATGCCCATCTGCACGAGTGAGATCATCATGCTTGCCTTGCTTGCCGCCGACATTGCCGCGATCGCGTCCGTGCCGTGCGTACTTAAAAGCTGATTGGAAAACGTGGAGGCAAAGCCGCTCAAAAACGTGCTGACCCCGTTCGGAACGCCGAGCGCCAAAATGGAACCGAGAACCGCAGGGCTTTTGATCGCACGCTTCAGGTCGAGGGAAACGACCGCCGCATGGCGTTTGATATAGAACAAATAACAGCAGGTTGCGACGAGGTTTCCGAGCACCGTTGCGACGGCCGCGCCGGTCACACCCCAGCCGAATACGAGGATAAACAGCGGATCGAGCAGAATGTTGGTCACCGTTCCCGCAAGGTTGCCGATCATGCCCTCCTTCACCGCGCCTTCCGCACGGATCAGCGCAGAGGTTGTGGATGCGGTCAGCATCAACACCGTGCCGAGGGCAAGGACGCGCAGATACTGTTTGGCGTCGTCCCACATCTCCGGCTGTGTGCCTAAAAATCGCAGCAGCGGATCGGTGAACACAAGCAGCAGGATCGTCACGATCGCGCCGAGCGCAATCCCGAAATAGAAGCAGACGCTTGCGGCGTTCTTTGCCTTTTCCGCGTCCTGTGCGCCGAACGCAACGGAGATCACGGTGCTTGCGCCGATCCCAAGCATGGTACCGAGCGCCATGATGATCGAGAATACCGGACTGACGATGGAAACGGAAGCCACCTTTGCCGTGTCGCCGAGCTGGGCGATGAAAAACGTGTCCGCCATATTGTAAAAGATCATGACGAGAATCGACAGCAGCGCAGGGACCGTCAGAATGGCAATCGACTGCCACACCGGCTGATCCCGAAACAGTTTTTCATGCTTTGCGTTCATATCGTGCCGTCCCTTCCGTTTTTCTGTATCCATTTTACAAAACGGCTCATACAAAAACAAGCGTCAATATTGCAATATTTGTTGCAGTAATGATGCTTGCTGTGTTTACAGGCAGAAATACCTGCGTGCGTTGTCAAAGGAGATGCCGCGGACAATGCGATCAAGCGTTTTTTCATCGTTCGGGAACTCTCCATCTTCGACCCATGTTCCTAAGAGATCGCAGAGGATGCGGCGGAAATATTCGTGGCGGGCGTAGCTTAAAAAGCTTCTCGAGTCTGTCAGCATGCCGACAAAGGTCGCAAGATGCCCCTCGGCGGCGAGATCGATTAGCTGCGTCTGCATGCCCTTTTTGTGGTCGTTGAACCACCATGCGCTGCCGAGCTGCAGCTTGCCGGGCACGTCGCGCTGAAAACAGCCCATGACCGTCGCAAGCGCCGCGTTGTCGTTTGGATTCAGCGAATACAGGATTGTCTTCGGCAGCTCGTTGGTTTCGTCGAGCGCGTTCAGAAACGCGGCAAGATCGGAGATGCTTACGGTGTCGCCGATCGAATCGACGCCCACGTCCGGTCCGAGTGTGCGGTACACGCGCTTTGCGTTGTCACGGATCACGCCGAAATGCAACTGCATTACCCAGCCGAGACGCGCGTAGGTGCGTCCGAGAAACAGCAGCAGCGCCGTCTTGAATTGCGCGATTTCCTGCGCAGATATTGCTTCGCCGTCGCGCCGCTTTTGAAAGATCGCTTCCACCGTTTCCGAAGATGCCGGCGCATACGGCACGGCGGCAAGTCCGTGATCGGACACGCGGCAGCCGTGCACGTCAAAGACGTCCGCACGGAGACGGAGCGCTTCGCATAGCTCCGAAAACGTATGAACGAAAACTCCCGCCGATTCGGAAAGCCGGTCAAGATAGGAAAGCCAGTCCGCCTTTTCGATCCCGAGCGCCTTGTCGGGACGGAAGCTCGGCAGCACCTTGACGGTAAAGCCGCTGTCCGCGATTTGCCTATGCCATTCAAGCGAATCCGCGGGATCGTCGGTCGTGCAAAGCGCCGCCACATCCGAGCGCAGGATCAGGTTCCTTGCGGAAAACGCGGGGTCACGGAGCTTTTCATTGCACAGATCGAACACTGCATCGGCGGTCTCTCCGTTCAGAACGCCGTCATAGCCAAAGTAGTTTTTAAGCTCCAGATGGCTCCAGTGATACAGCGGATTGCCGATCGCTAGGGAGAGCGTCTCCGCCCACTTTCGGAACTTTTCCCGGTCGCTTGCGTCGCCGGTGATAAAGCGTTCCGCAACGCCAAACGAGCGCATCAGCCGCCATTTATAGTGATCGCCGCCGAGCCAGAGCTCGGTTATGCTTAAAAAGCGCTTGTCCTCGGCAATCTCTTTCGGGCTCAGATGGCAATGGTAGTCGATGATCGGGCACTTTGCCGCGACGTCGTGATACAGCCGCTTTGCGGTGTCGGTTTGCAGCAGAAAGTCCGCATCCATAAACCGTTTCATGGCGTCCCTCTCAGCGCTTGACACGCGCGCCTGCGCCGCCCATGACTGCTTCGACCTCGTTAAGGCTTGCCATGGAGGTATCGCCCGGCGTCGTCATCGCAAGCGCGCCGTGCGCCGCGCCGTAGTTCACCGCTTTTT
>JAEEGJ010008194.1_pt1 | contig 29043 bp, 22 predicted proteins | sample 8958761 | NCBI WGS metagenome assembly JAEEGJ01 (sample SAMN16246546, study PRJNA631951) | gut metagenome | biome: gut microbiome; feature: rumen; material: RS-attached | host: Bos | place: Iran: Karaj | collected 2018-10
GCAACGATAGTCTTAGCAGAATCAAGGTTAAGCTCGTTCTGTGTAGCGCAAGGAAGAGCGATGTCGCAAGGAATTGTCCAGATGCCCTTAGAGCCGTTCTCATCAGCTGTGTACTTAGCGGAAGGAACTCTCTCAGCATACTCGCTGATCCTGCCTCTCTTAACTTCCTTGATGTCCTTAACGATATCAAGCTTGATGCCCTCAGGATCATATACATAACCGTTGGAGTCGGAAAGTGCAACAACCTTGCCGCCGAGCTGTGTAGCCTTCTCTGTAGCATAGATAGCAACGTTACCTGAACCGGAGATAACAACTGTCTTGCCTTCGAAAGATGTGTTCATCTTCTCACGGAGGAGAGCGTTTACGAAGTAGCAGAGACCATAACCTGTAGCCTCTGTTCTTGCAAGTGAACCGCCGAAGCTGAGCTTCTTACCTGTAAGAACGCCGGAGAACTCGTTAACGATCTTCTTGTACTGACCGAACATGAAGCCGATCTCTCTTGCGCCTGTTCCGATGTCGCCTGCAGGTACATCGCAGTCAGGACCGATGTGTCTGTAGAGCTCTCTCATGAAGCTCTGGCAGAAAGCCATAACTTCGTTGTCGGACTTGCCCTTAGGATCGAAGTCGGAACCGCCCTTGGCACCGCCCATAGGAAGACCTGTAAGGGAGTTCTTGAAGATCTGCTCGAAGCCCAAGAACTTCAGGATGCTGATGTTAACGGAAGGGTGAAGTCTGATACCGCCCTTGTAAGGTCCGATAGCGCTGTTGAACTGGATTCTGTATCCGCGGTTAACCTGGATTCTGCCGTTATCGTCGATCCATGCAACTCTGAAGATGACCTGACGCTCAGGCTCAACGATCCTCTCAAGAACCTGCTTCTCGATAAGCTCGGGGTGAACAGGGAGTGCAGGAGCAATAGAATTAAGGAATTCATATACAGCCTGGTGGAACTCAGGCTCGTTGGCATTCCTTGCCATAACCTTCTGCATGAGGCCGTTCAGGTACTCATTGTTAATTGTGTAATCCATAAAGTTACCGCCTTTCTTTTCCGGCTCCGGTTTTGCAAGTCCGGGAGCCAATTTATTCATTTTCGGGTTTGTTCGGTCTGTATAACAGCACACGGGAAATCCATAACGGGTAAATAATAATACAAGCTTTTCGGTCATGCAATACCAAATTAAAAAATGAAAGTTCGGAAGACCGAACTTTCATTTTCATGTTTGTGATTGTTTCTCTGTCGCTTTTGTGACCGTTGTTGCCGCTATGGCCTGGGTGGTCTGTTCCGTTTCCTTTCGTTCGGAGAACGGGTCATTCTTCATCAGCTCAGTCCAGGAACTGAATCCGAACATCTGCTTGAGCTCGCCGAAATTCAGAACGGATAACGTGCGGTCCATTACTATAAACAGCAGCAAAAAGAATATGAGTGCGAGAAGTCCTCTTCTCAAGATCATCATCCTGCGCTCCGCGTTATATCTCTCGTCGACGTATTTCTTGGTGGTATAACCGACTACTAAATAAACACGGCTTATATCCTTGCGCGGCGGTCTGTCGCGGAACTCGCGCCAGGTCTTCCTTATACGGCCGAATATCCTTGACGGAATACTCTTAACCACTCTTACCGTAGCACGCCAGGAAGCGCCGAAAAAATCGGATGCAACATCAGATATCTTTCTGTCGCCGATCGCACTCAAGAAACGGACCGCCTTTCTTCATGATTTGCCTATTATATCATTATTGGGAAAATCAAAGAAGAATCGTCATCAATCAGGTTCAAGAACCAGATTATTGTTCTCAGCAAACATCTCTGCAAGCACTTCCAGCGCATCATTTCTCTTTCTGAAAAGCGTGGATCTGGCAATATGCAGCTCGATGCACATCTTCTCAGGCGGCATCTTTTTATAGTATCTCAGATATAAGATCCTTGAATACGGCTGTCTCAAAGACAGTATCATTGCCAGAAGCGCGACCGCCTCCCTCTTCTGCCTGATATAGTAATTGTATTCTTCTTCAAGAGAAGCAATATACTTATCAAAGTTTTCCACAAAATCGAGCATCTCTCCGGTCATATCACATCTTCGCTTGGGAAGGCCGGAATAATCAGTAACCTTAGCCGGCGCATAATATCCTGCATAAAGATCCATAATTATCTTCCGCTTTTCTTCCTCAGTCCTCTTGATAAAACTGAGATAAGAGGTTGTGTCCTCAGGTGCCGAATTGACGTCTTTGTACAAAGAATTAAGCTTCCGCAACAGATATGATTTAAGCTTCTCTTTGGAAAGTACAGAATTACTGTTTTCTAATAACCATTTCATCTCAAAAACCTCCGTTATAATGCAAACAATTGTTTGACAGCTCGGCCAATAATGGTAAAATGTCATTAAAGAAAATATGTTTGGAGGCGCAAAATGTCCCGTTTCAGCGACAACAAATCCATTGAGCGAGTTTACGATTACATCTGCGACTATATCAAGAACAACCAGATCTCTCCTTCAGTCCGCGATATTTGTGCGGGAGTCGGTCTCAAATCCACTTCTTCCGTCCACACTTATCTCAAAGAACTGGACAACGAAGGTAGGATCGAATACAGACCCGGTCTGAGAAGAGCAATCATCATTAAGCAAATGGAAGATGAACCAGCCCCCAAAGTCACTTCTTTAAATGACTGCAGACCTGTCTATTGCGTCGGTAAGATAACAGCAGGAGTTCCTATCCTGGCTACCGAAGATTACGGGGATAAATTCTTTGTCAACAAATCTGTTATCGGAGATGCCGAATGCTTTATGCTGAAGGTCAAAGGCAACAGCATGATCAATGCGCATATCCTGGACGGTGATTATATCCTGGTCCGTAAGCAGAATTTTTGTGATGAAGGCGACATCATCGCTGCACTGATCGATGATGAAGCAACAGTCAAAAGATTCGGTAAAAAGAACGGAAGCCCCTACCTGTTCCCTGAGAATGATAACTACTCACCCATTCCCTTCAACAAAGAAGGTTGTAAGATCCTCGGCAAAGTAGTAGGCCTGCACAGATATAGTATTAATTGATCTCACCCCCCTTTCACTTTGGATTAGCATGAATACCGGTGACACAACTACTATAGTAGGCTTGCTTTTGATAATTCAAGGATATCAGCCTAATGTGTCGAATAATGGGACTATTTGACAAAAAGCCGAAAAATTACGAAAAAAAATCACGACATCTTGCAGCTGCTGAGGATATACCCGGCAGCTTTTTTTATGTCATCAGAAGGTACAGGCCTTATGTCTTCACCCATCTGCCTGAACCATGTAAGCTGGCGCTTTGCGTAATGGCGTGAACCCAGTTTTATCTTATATGCAGTTTGCTCAAGATCTTCTTCACCGGAAAAAAACTTCTCGAATTCCTTGTATCCTATGGCCTGGAAACAGGTGGTTCCCTTCGCTTTACCATTCTCATAAAGAGATCTTGCCTCTTGTTCCAATCCCTGCTGCATCATGATATCGACTCTGCGGTTGATCCTGTCATATATTACCGCTCTGTCCATATCAGGCATGAACGCCTTGAAATTGAAAGAAGGACCTTCGAGCTTTGACTTCCTGTTCTTTTCGGAAAATCTGACGCCTGTGGCTTTTCCGACAGCGAGAGCGCGAACGACACGTCTGACATTATTCGGATGAATCAGTTCTGCAGCTTCGGGATCCGTATCCGTAAGGATTGCATAGAGCGAATCCCTGCCCTCTTTCTCGAGGACCGAGTAGAAATAGTCTTCAGCATCACGCACCGCGGCGTCATCTTCCACACCGTAATTGATACCGTACAAAAGTGCGGAGATATACTGGCCTGTTCCGCCGCATACTACCGGCAGCTTGCCTCTGCTTAAGATATCAGTAATACACTCTCCGGCCATCTTCGCATAATCGTATACGGAAAAGCTCTCACCGGGATCGATAATATCCGTCATGTGATGGCGGATCTCGGCAAGTTCTTCAGGCGAATCCTTTGCAGTACCGATATCAAGTCCTCTGTATATCTGCATCGAATCGGCAGATATCAGTTCACCGCCGGTCATACGGCACAACTCAAGCGCGATGGCGCTCTTGCCGCTTGCGGTAGGTCCCGTGACTATCGGGATAAAGGAATATTTTTCTAGATACGGACCCGGATCGATCATAAAAGTATCAGACGATCCTCTTAAAATTCTTCTCAAAATCCTTGCGGGCAACAGAGAAGAAAGTGGGTCTTCCATGAGCACAGTGGTAAGGATCGCCGAGCTTAGTCATCTTGTTTATGAGAGACAATGCCTGTTCTTTTGTAATAACGTCACCTGCTTTGATTGCAGCCTTGCAGGCTGTAGTCTGTATAAGGTGATACCAGATATCCGTTTTCGCGGGAAGTTCACGCTTAAGATCCGTAAGGATGCCGGAGAACATCTCCGTTGCTTTGTCAGCACTTCCCATGGGAACAGCACGCAGAGCGATCTCCCTGTCGCCTAAGAGCTCGATCTCAAATCCGTTCTCGGTAAACTTATCTATTGCACCCTCAATGAAGGAATAATCTGAAGCAGACACCTTCATAACGGCGGGGACCAGCATATGTTCGCTTGCGGCAACCTCTTTGCCCGGTGCCTTTTTCTCCATGAACTCCTCATAAAGGACTCTCTCATGGGCAGCATGCTGGTCGACAATATAACATGTATCAGTCGTCTGCATGATTATGTACGTATTAAACAGGATACCGGTAAACATTGCGCCTGCCAGCTTCTCGATCTCCGTCTTCTCGGTCAGGGTCTCATCCTTGGTGACAGGAACTGCCTCAACAGGTTCTTCGGCAGGCTTTTCGATCACTTCATCAGCTATGCTTACGGGCTCTTTCTCACCTCTTACGACAGATGCATCAGGCTTAAATCCTGAAAGTATCTTAAGGAGTTCATTCGCGGATGCGGCATCGCCCGCGGAAGGAACAGTCACCGGCTCCCTTTCCAGCTTATGTCCGCCGGAAAGCTTTCCTCCTGCACTGATATCGTATCGAAGCTGTCTGTCCTCAGCAGGTGTTTCCTTTACTTCACTACCGGCTTCGGTAATGCCTTTGAATGTTCCGCCTGCCGTTCCCGATGAAGTGATCGCATTTCTGATCCCGTGCAGTACAAGTCTGAACACATCGTTATCGGAAGCGAATTTGACCTCTGCTTTCTGCGGATGCACGTTGACATCAACAGTTCCCGGAGCACAGTAGATCATGAGAAAACAGATCGGAAACTTATTCTTCATGACCGCATTCTTGTATGCTTCGTCGATAGCAGCCGAGATGGTCTTACTCCTTATAAGTCTGTCGTTGACATATATGCACTGAAGTCCCCTGTTGCCTCTGACAAAACGGGGAATGCCGGTAAATCCTTCGATCCTCATGTCATCCATCTGATAGCTTACGGGAACAAGATTGGAAGCAGTCTCTTTACCGTAAACCGCATAGACCGCATCCTGGACAAGACCGGTTCCCGGAGTGGTAAACTGTACCGCTCCGTCCTTGATAAGCTTTATGGAAACTTGCGGATTGATTATGCTGAGTTTCTCGACAAGGCCGGTGATATACATGCCTTCCGTCGAGTCTTTCTTAAGGAACTTATATCTTGCCGGAAAAGTCTTGAAAAGATTTCTGACTTCGACAGTCGTTCCCTGCGGACAGCTGGCATCAACGACATCGACAAGGCTTCCGTCCTCATATGTTACCCTTGTACCTTTGCCGTCACCTTGTGATGTGGTAAGAGTCACGTCAGCGCACGAAGCTATAGACGCAAGCGCCTCGCCTCTGAAGCCCATAGTTGAAAGATCGTAAATATCCTCAATGGTCTTGAGCTTGGATGTCGCATGGATGAGGAACGCTTTCTCGGCGTCTTCCCTGTCCATTCCGCATCCGTTGTCGGTAACTCTTATGAGCGAGATACCGCCGCCGGCAAATTCGATCCTGATCCTGTCTGCGCCGGAATCCACCGCATTATCTAAAAGCTCTTTAATGACCGAGACCGGTCGTTCTATAACTTCTCCGGCCTTAATGGCATTCGCGGTACGGCTGTCAAGGACGTTAATTCTGCCCATCGGCTTCTCCCTTCACCATCGTATGGAGTTCATAAAGGATATTCATTGCCTCGATCGGAGTAAGTCTTGATACATCAAGATCCTTGATCATCGCCCTGATCTTGTCTTCCTTCTGATAAAGGACATTCTCGGGATTGAAGAAAGATTCCTGTCCCGGAATAGCCGCCGAAGACAGCTGCGTTCCGCCTCCGGGAGCACCTTCGGTGTTGCCCATGACCTTGAACTTACCGATACGTTCAAGCTCGGAAAGGATCGATTTGGATCTCTTGAGTATATCCTCGGGAAGTCCTGCGAGACGAGCTACTTCTATACCGTAGCTGTCTGATGTTCCGCCTGCGGAGATCTTATGCAGGAACCTTACGCTTCCGTCGTTCTCGCTTACTTCGACGTGGCAGTTGAATACACCTCTGTTAAGGCGTTCCATCTGATTAAGTTCATGATAATGTGTCGCGAAAATTGTTCTCGCGTAGAGCACTCCCGGATCGACTATATATTCGATGGCAGCCCATGCGATAGACAGACCGTCATAAGTGCTGGTGCCGCGGCCGACCTCATCAAGGAGCAGCAGACTGCGCCTTGTGGCATTCTTCATTATGTAGGACATCTCCTTCATCTCAACCATGAACGTTGACTGTCCGGTCGAGATATCGTCTGAAGCACCGATCCTCGTGAATATGTGATCGACAAGTCCTATCCTTGCGGCTTCGGCCGGGACGAAAGAGCCTGTCTGCGCCATCAGGACGATAAGCGCAGCCTGTCTCATGTATGTGGATTTACCGGCCATGTTAGGGCCCGTCAGCACCATGAGCCTCTTCTCGTTATCGAGTTGGATATCATTGGGTACAAAGGATTCCCCGTCTGAAGACATCATCTTCTCAACAACGGGATGCCTTCCCGATTTGATCTCGATATCCTCAGACATATCGACTACCGGTCTTACATAGTTCTCACTCTCGGCGAGCTCAGCAAGTGCCGTGATACAGTCAGTCATAGCCACTGCGGAAGCCGTTCCGAAAAGCCTTTTGGATTCGCCTAACACTCTGTCTCTTATCTGCGAGAAAAGCTCATATTCAAGCGCCACTCTCCTGCCGGACGCGGATACTATCTTTTCCTCGAGTTCCTTGATCTGGGGAGTTATATATCTTTCGTTGTTGACGAGAGTCTGCTTGCGCTCATACTCTTCGGGGACCTTGTCCGACTGGCTCTTGGGAATATCGATATAGTATCCGAAGACCTTGTTGTAGCTGATCTTCAAAGTCTTGATGCCGGTCCGCTCACGCTCTCCGGCTTCGAGGTTCATTATGTATTCTTTCGCATTCAGCGCGATATCGTTGAGTTCGTCGCACTCGGCATTGTAGCCGCGCTTGATAATTCCGCCTTCCTTAACGGTTACCGGCGGATCCTCGGCGATGCCCTTTTCGAGAAGCTCACAGATATCCTCCATGGGATCGAGCAGTTCTTTTATGTCCTTGAAGATACCTTTGGAGAAATTCTCAAGTCGTTCCTTCACAAACGGAAGCTTGGCAAGCGAATTGCGCAGCGACAGAAGGTCTCTGGCGTTGCATGTGCCGAGTGAGACTTTGCCTGCGAGACGCTCAATATCGTAAAGACCCGTAAGACTCTCGATTATCTCCTGTCTCGCGATATATTTATCCTTGGCTTCCTCAACCGCGTCAAGACGCTTGTTGATCGCGGTAACCGATATTAGCGGCTCCTCTACCCATTTGCGCAGAAGCCTTCCGCCCATAGCCGTCTTTGTCCTGTCGATAGCCCAGAGCAGCGAGCCCCTCTTGGTCTTTCCCCTGATGGTCTGTGTAAGTTCAAGGTTGGTCCTCGTAGCATGATCGAGTTCCATCGAATCGGAAATCTTGAAGCAGTGAATATCCCTTAAATGCTTTACCTTCTCGGTCTGTGTCTCTGCGGCATAAAGGATAAGTGCGCCGCATGCCGAGATCAGGAGTGACGGATCGCTAAAGAGCTTGAGATTATCAGGACGGATCTCTGTCTTGTCTACGCTGTCTCTTGCGAAATCACGGTCGCTCCTTAATGTAAGAACGATATTGGTTCCCGTCTTTATCACCTGGCAGCAGGCAGTATCTTCAAACGCTTTGTTGCATATGATCTCGGAAGGCTGATATCTGCTTACGAGGTTTATCAGATGCTCGTTGTTGTCCGGAAGAGTGAGCTGGGTCGCTTCGAAATCGCCTGTAGATATATCCGCGCACGCCACACCGAACTGCGAACCGATGCAGCAGATACTCATGAGATAGTTGTTCTTTCTGTCATCTAATGCATCTGTAACAGTACCCGGAGTAAGTATCCTTATAAGGCCGCGCTTTACAAGGCCTTTGGCGAGAGACGGATCTTCAAGCTGCTCGCAGATAGCGACCTTCTTGCCTTCGCTTACAAGCCTGTCGGCATAAGACTGATACGCATGAAAAGGTATTCCGCACATCGGTGCGCGAAGACCGTTGCCGCAGTCTCTTCTCGTGAGCACGAGTTCAAGTATCCTGGCGCCTTCGATGGCGTCATCGAAAAACATCTCGTAGAAATCGCCGAGTCTGTAGAACAGGAACGCATCACCGACCTGCTTTTTCATCTCCGCATAGTGCTGCATCATGGGAGACAGGTCTTCCATCTTCATGTCAGCAAGTCTTAAAAGCCCGTCGTTATTTTCCATCGGTAAAACGCTCCATCACGCCGTCGACCGAGTAAGGTCTGGCATACTGAATATCAACTTCGCAAAGGCGTCCTTCAAGGGAGTCTTCACAGAATGATCCGCTGTTTCTTATCTCATCGGGGACAGTAAAATTGACCAGATGATTTGAGATAGTCCTGCCGGAATAAACACCGCCGCCGGCTTTGCTTATTCCTTCGATCAATACTTCTTTCTTCTGCCCGACAAGTCTCTTGCACGAGGCTTCAGACAAAGAGTTTGTAAGCTTTGTGAGCCTTCCGAATCTCTCAGTCACAACATCGGAAGGGATCTGGTCAGGGAACTCAGCAGCCTTCGTGCCGGGCCTGATCGAATACTGGAAAGTAAACGCAGCGTCAAAAGCCGCTCTTGAACATATCTCAAGAGTCTTTACGAAATCCTCTTCAGTCTCGCCCGGGAAGCCTACGATTATATCCGTTGTGAGCGATCCGCCCTCAACTCTCGATCTGAAATAATCGGCTATCTTCATATATCCTTCAGCCGTGTAAGGCCTGTTCATGCGCTTAAGGACATCATCAGAACCGGACTGAAGAGCCAGATGCAGGTGCTTTTCGACATTCGGGCGGTCAGCCATTATATCTATTACCCTGTCAGAAAGATCCTTCGGGTGAGAACTCATGAATCTTATCCTTGAGAATTCCTTTATCTTTGAGGCCTCATCGAGGATATCAGCAAAAGTCTTGCCGTCCTCATTGCCTTTGCCGTAGGAATTGACGTTCTGGCCTAAGAGCATGACCTCCCTGTAGCCCTTTGACGCAAGATCTTCAAGCTCTTTCATGATCTCTCCGAAGCTTCTGGAACGCTCTCTTCCCCTCGCATACGGAACGATGCAGTATGTGCAGAAATTATTACAGCCGTACATTATCGGCACGAGAGCTCTAAAGCGTCTCTGTCTTTCGATGGGGAAATAACTATCCTCGGCGATATAATCCTCGCCGCAGACACTGACGGACTGCTTGCCGATATCGAGCGCGTCGCGCAGAAGGATCGGGAATCTGTGGAGCTGCTGGGGATCGAAAACAAGATTTACATAAGGATAGGATCTCCTTATCTTCTCAACATTCTCGGGGACCTTCATCATGCAGCCGCAGACCGCGATAACCGAAGTCTCCCCTTTCCTGCAGAAATTCTTGAATACGCCCAGGTTTCCGAAAAGATGCCTGTCGGCATTCTCCCTTACCGAGCATGTGTTCATAACCACCACGTCGGCAGGCGCAAGCTCACCGCTGTCTTCGCTCTTGACCAGACCCATCTCTGAAAGCATTCCGGCCAGCTTTTCGCTGTCGGACTCGTTGAGCTGGCATCCGTAGGTCAGAAGGCTGTATGTTGCAGGGCGTCCTTTGTTCTGGGAAAGGACGGAGAAATATCCCCTAAGTTCTTCAAGAGCCCTGTCGAATTCGGTCTTATCGGTATTATCTACCCTGATTACACTCATTTCTTTTCCTTAATAACGATTTTTCCTTGCTAATTATACAAGAAAAATCCGTAATAAAAATAAATTTGTAATTTTTAATTTAAGATATAGAATATAGTGTTGATACATGAAGGGAAACACTATGTCCGCAATAATAAAAAAGGCTTTTACCATTCTTTGCTCCGCTGTTATCGCCGGAGCTTATATGCTTGCCGCTTTTCCGGGCGCAGTCAAAGCTGACGAGACCATCTATCCCGATAACCCGGACGACGGCATTATCACACAGAACGAACAGCAGACCGATCTTCTCAATGAGAAGCACGATAACTGGCCCAAGATAAACGCCGCCGCTTATATCCTCTACGATGCGACCAGCGGTGCGATACTCTTAGGAAAAGACTACGAGACACAGAAAGAGCCTGCTTCAATGACCAAGATCATGACGATCCTCCTGGCATTAGAGCGCCTGCAGATGAACCAGACCATAACCATTACCGCCGCTATGGCCAAGGACATAAAGAACCTGGACAAGGACTATGTCCGCCTGGGACTTCAGGAAGGCGAAGAGATCACCGTAAAAGATCTCATCTACGCATCCGTCCTCAAGTCGGCAAATGACTGCTGCATCGCCCTCGCCTATCAGATGGGCGGTACGGAGGCTGAATTCTGCAAGATAATGAATGAAAAGGCCGAGGAATTAGGCTGCAGGAACACTCACTTCACTTCCTGCTTCGGTTATGCCAAGCCCGACAACCTCACTACCGCTTACGACTTAAGTCTCATCCTTAACGAAGCGGTCACCAACACCGAGTATTCGAAGATCGCGAAAACATACACATATAAGATCAGCGCCACAAACAAATACAGCAGCGCAAGAGAACTCCAGAACGCAAACAGATTCATAAGCACCGCCGACTTCAAGTACGACAACTACGCAGGCGGAAAGACCGGTTATACGGACTCTGCGGGCTACACTCTCTGTGCGGCTGCGAAGAAGGATAACAGGGTCTTGATCGGCGTTCTTTTCAATTCAGGAAGCTCAACGATCAGATACAGGGACATGATCAAGCTTTTCGATTACGGATACACGAGTTTTACCACAGTTCCTATCACCGAAGCCGAGTTCACACCGCTGATCAATGACACGAGAAACCAGATGGTCAGGCTGATGTCCGAAACCAATCTTTATATCTCTGAGATGAAGGCCGCGCTGACCTCTCACGTTACCACCACTTCAAGCAGAGCCCAGCTCGGAAGTACAAACAAGATAGACCTTTCCAAAACGGTCATCGATTCACAGGCAGAGGAACAGACGCTTGATATACCGCTGTGTAAAGTCTATTCGGACAAGACCTATGTAGTCGGAAAGCTGGTCGTCAAGATAGAGCAGAAAGCCGGCGTTATCGAGATCAATCCGAAAAAGAAGACTCATCTGACCGATGCACGGCGTGTCCTCACCATCTTCGCTGCCTTGTCCGGACTGATACTTGTCATCATAATCGTAGCGCTCATCTTCCGTGCGAACATGATAAAACGAAGAAGAAACGAATCGACAAGAAAACCGAATATGCTCTAACCAAAAACCAAAGGCTCCGCAAGGAGCCTTTTTATTACTGTCTGACCGCGCCTATTACGCAGAACACTCCGAACATGACCGCATCGCAGGCAACTATCGTTGCACCTACAGGTGTGCCGGTCATCATCGAAATAATCATTCCCGCAAGTGCGCAGAAGACCGAGAAAACCGCTGACGATACAGTAACCGCCTTAAAGCTCTTGAATACCCTCATAGAAGCCATCGCCGGGAAGATAACAAGCGCGGAGATAAGAAGAGATCCCACAAGATTCATCGCAAGGACGATTATCACTGCGATAATGACCGCGATTATCAGATTATAAAGGCCCGTGCGCACGCCGCTCGCCTTAGCGAAAGTCTCATCAAACGTAACCGCGAATATCTTGTTGTAAAACAGAACGAACACGCAGACTACAATGATCGAAAGTATCAGGCACAGGATAACTTCACTTCGCTTCAGCGTCAGGATCGAAGTTGAACCGAAAAGCGTGCTGCAGACATCTCCGGCAAGGTTTGCCGATGAAGAAAAGACATTAAGCAAAAGATATCCAAACGCCAGCGCTCCGACTGACAGCATCGCTATAGCGGCATCGCCTTTTATAGCAGCATTCTTGCCGAATGCCAGAAGGATGACCGCAGCGAGTACAGTGACCGGCAGGATTATAAGCATGTTATTAGACAGCTTGAGCACAGACGCTACGGCAAGAGCACCGAAAGCAACGTGAGACAGGCCGTCACCTATGTAAGACATCCTCTTGAGAACAAGCGTGACGCCTAAAAGAGACGAGCAGAATGCGATAAGAACACCTACTATTACGGCGTATCTTACAAACGGATATGACATGTATTCGATCAGTATCTGCATGTCACACACCCCCCTTCTCGCGGACGATCGAGAATTCATTGCCTTTTCCGGAAGCAAAATACTCCTTCTTCTCGGTGAAGCTCGGATCGTTCTTGATGTGAAGTATGTGGGAAGCGTACTTTTTTGCCGCTGCGATGTCATGGGAGATCATTATGATGGTCATCCCTTCCCTGTTAAGCTTTTCGACGAGCCCGTAGAACTCCTCAGTGACAAAAGGATCAAGTCCCGCAACAGGCTCATCCATCAGGAGTACTTTCGTAGCTGCGCAAAGCGTACGCGCAAGAAGGACACGCTGCTGCTGTCCACCGGATAATTCCCTGTAGCATCTTGAAGCAAGATTCTCTACGCCGAATCTCTTCATGGCATCAAGCGCCTTTTTCTTCTGTGCAGCAGAATAGAACGGATTTATCCCGAGGCGGCCGACAAAACCCGAAAGGACTATCTCCTTAACCGATGCGGGAAAATCGCGCTGTACTATGGTCTGCTGAGGCAGATAACCGATTTCGGAAAGCTTAAGGCCGTCTGTTACGACTTCACCTTTAAGCGGTTTCCGAAGTCCCAGGAGCGTACGCATAAGTGTGGTCTTACCCGTGCCGTTCTCACCGATCACGAAGACATAATCGCCCTCATTGATCTCAAAAGAAAGGTCGCGGTATAAGACAAGGTCACTGAAGCCTATGGTCAGATCTTTAGCTGAAATAAGAGACATCAGGCACCTTCTGTTGCAGCGCACTTCTCGCAAATGCCGTAGAAAACGGTGCGCTTGGGATCGAGAACAAAGCCGTGGTCTTTTCTGATATGGGAAAAGAAGGCGTTGATCTCGTCACAGCTTAAATGGAAGAGCTTTCCGCACTTCTCACACTTCATGTGATAGCAGGTACCGCTGCAGCAGTTATCAACGCCAATGTATTCGTAGCATGCAGGTGATTTATCGTCAATCAGATACTTGTTTACCAATCCGTCGCTCGTGAGACGGTCAAGACGCCTGTAAATGGTGGCGGCACCTATATTGATGCCCTGCGCCCTGAAGTGCTCTTCAATATCCTGGGCAGTCAGATGCTTGCCGCTGTTGTCCTCCATAAACTTAAGGATCTCAGCGGACTGTTTGGTGTTATATGTGCCTTTGGTATTACCTGCCATTAAGAATTCTCCATAAAATAACAAATGAATATGAAATTCATTATCATTTTATCGGGATATATTGCAATGTCAAGTTTTTACTTAACCCTTATCCTTACAGTTACCGTCTTCCATCCGGATGCCTTGTAGTTACCATTGCCGGCAGCCATTACCTTAACCTTGACTTTATATGTACCTTTTTTCAGTTTCTTCTTTACGGTTACCTTGCCGTTATTACTGTTGACAGTAATATTGCTGTTGCCTGAAACCTTGACGAAAAGAAGCTCCTGGTCTTTCATATTGACCGAGAACGCTCCGGATGCCGGTATTGTCTGATTCTTTTTCTTTAAAGCCTTTGATCTGACCGTTACGCTCTTTCCTTTGATCTTTACCGGATTATCCTGAAGAATATTCAGATCAAAATCGGCCGGGCATCCTGCCCAGGCTGAAGCATCGGTCTTGTCGAGCATTTCCTGAGAGATGTTGACCTTTTTGAGCCTCTTGCATGCGCAGAAAGCGGAATAACCGATCTCGGTTACACTGCTCGGGATCGTAACTTCCGTAAGACTTAGGTTTTCGGTAAAAGCGATTCTTCCGATGGTTCTTACACCGTACGGGATCGTCAGATTTTCAAGCATGGTACAATTCTCAAAGGCTCTATCGCCGATAGAAGTTACTCCTCTTTGGATCTTAACGGTCACAAGCCCCGTGCAGTATGAGAAGGCTCCCGTATCGATAACAGACACGCTGCCGGGAACAGTTACGCTCTGCAATGAATAACAATCTTCGAAGGCAAAAGTACCGATCTTTCTTACTCCGTCCTGTATCGTCAGCTTTATAAGGCCGGAACAGGATTCAAACGCATAATCTCCGATCGAGACCACACTGCCGGGAACAGTCAAGGATGTCAGGCTGTGGCAACCCTCAAACGCACTGTTGCCGATAGATCTCACTCCCTTGGCAAGCTTGAGGATTGAGAGCGCCCCTGCTTTCCTGAAAGCATAGCTTCCGATATCGGCAGGTCCGAGGATCTCGACTGTTTCCAGTTTTTCGCATCCGTCGAAAGCTTCAGAGCCGATCTTCGTGACAGTCTTCGGCAGTGTTACCGAATAAAGTCCGTCACAGCCTGCGAAAGCTGCTTCTCCGACTGTCTTTACACCATTAGGCAAAGAGAGATTTGTCAATCCGGTGCAATCGTAAAAGGCCCATTTTTCGATCGAAGTTACAGTGTTCGGGATACGGATCTTCTCGATCCTTGTACGCGCAAAAGCAGACTGTCCTATCTTCTTAATACCGGAGGGGAGCTTAACGCTCTTAAGAAAAGTGCAGTCACAGAAAGCATAACTTCCTACATTCGTGATCCCGTTCGAGATGACCACGTTTTCGATAACGAAATAATAGTTTGACCACGGCGCGCCAAAATACGTGAAGTCCGGCATCGAAGCTTTTTTCTTTTTGTTTTTCGGACTTATGGTAAGAGTCTTGGTCTCCTCATTTAAGCTCCATTTGATATCACCTGTGATTCCGGTAACATTCCCACCGGGATTTGCATGGTCATCTTCAGGCAGGACAGTCTTGGTAATGGCCGTTATTTCAGGTCCTTTATCAGACTCAAAAGCCAATACTGTACAGGGCAGCATTTCCGCTGTCACCGCAAGAATAATGAGGATCGCAGGTAAACGCTTAAGCTTCATAGACACCTCACTTCCGCCCTTGCGGCTTTCCATGCTCTTCATAGTAGAGCTGCTTTTCCGCATACATATTTTCATCTGATTCGCGTAGAAGTTCGTCTATAGGCTTTTTACCGTCTGCAGAATAGCTGTATCCTACGGAACAGCTGTATTCAGTTGCATCAACCTGTTCGTGGATACGTTCTGTGAGACTGATGACATCCTTCTCAGAAACCTTGCGGCACACGACAACAAATTCATCGCCGCCGACTCTGTACACATACTGCTTTCTCTTTGCAGCACGGAGGAAGCAGGATGCGATCGTCGAAATGGCCTTATCGCCTGCCGTATGCCCCTGTGTATCGTTAATGGTCTTAAGCCCGTTCATATCGATCGAAATAAGAGCGGATATCTCCTCCGGTTCATTGGAAATATCAGCGTAATATGCCTGACGGTTGAGAAGCCCCGTCAAAGGATCTCTCTTTGTGACCTGAAGGATCGAGAAAACATAGTAAACAAACATCGAAACAGCTATCGTGACACAGAACAGCTGAGAATAACTCTTGCCAATCAGGAACGGCATAACGATCCCTGAGAAAAATGCAAAGCAGAAATAGACTATCGGTATTACCTCCGTTGACTGACCGGAACTGTGACGGATCATAAGAAAGATCAGCAAAACGCAGTATATTCCGACCACAACGTAGGGCAGCAGACCGAGCGGACCGCGCTTCATCGCTCCGGACTCATCAAGTCTGAACACGATGCCTGTCGGGATCGAAATAAAGTCGATAAACGTAAGAAGCACGGCAGGAATGAACACAAACCATTTCTGGCTTTTGATTATCGTATAGATGATCTGGGCGACAAGGAACGGAGTGGCACTGTATCTGACCGCAATAAGAAAAGGTCTGGCAGGATCGGAACTGCCCTGATCAGCCAGATAAAACTCAAAGAATACAAGTATCGAGAGAGCAAGCACCTCTGCGATAAGCGCATACATACGGAAAACGGTCTTCTTCTCAAGAAAGACAGTCGAAATAAGGGATGTGGCAAATCCCAAAAGAACAAGCAGCAATGCCCAATTCTGTATTACATATTCGGTAACTGCCATAACCACCTCTTACCCGCCCTGACGGTCATATTTATCATTATACCAACTTTAAAAATGCCGTTAAATCCCAAAGGAACAATGTGTATTTCCAGGCAAAAACAACGGCCGTTTGTTCGGCCGTTGTTTTCGGGTGGGATTTATGGTGAGGAATAGATTATGCTTTTTCGTTTGTTTCAAGTACCTTGAACTGAAGGATCGACATGACTGCGAGAACTCCTGCGAAGATGAAATCCATGTAGACCTTGGGTGATGCGATCGTTGCGTTCTCGAATACCATTGCGTAAACTCCTAAAACTGCGAGAACTCCTGCTACGAGAAAAGATACGATGAAAATAAAAGATTTGCCGTCCATTTTTTGTTCCTCCTAAGTTTGTGTGTTTTTTGGTTTAGTGTTTGTTTGTTTGATGGCTTCATTATTGCAGTGAAAAAGGCCCCAAACCATCAGCAATGCAAGGCCTTACTGATGCTTAATCAACACCCCGGGACACGAGTGTTGATTATCTGAAAAAAGTTTGCATAAAAACAAAAACACCTGCTTCAAAAAGCAGGTGTTTTGGATTTATAAGTAATATCTCTTCTTATCAGAGATCAGAGAGCCTCTTGCATGCTTCCGCTGTGCCCTCGGCGGAACCAAAAGCGGTAAGGCGGAAGAATCCGCTGCCTGCTTCTCCGAAGCCCTCGCCAGGAGTTCCTACGATACCGTACTTGGTGAGGAGCATATCGAAGAACTCCCATCCGCCCATGTTGCCGGGGCACTTAAGCCAGATGTAAGGTGAGTTTACACCGCCTGTAAAGAATATGTTCTTAGACTTAAGGAGCTCTGCAAGCATCGTGGCGTTCTTTCTGTAGTACTCGATATTGGCCATGCATGCTTTGACGCCTTCATCTGAAAGAGCAGCCTCAGCAGCGCGCTGTACGGGATAGGATACACCGTTGAACTTGGTAGCCTGTCTTCTTGCCCAAAGCGCGGAGATCTTTGTTCCGTTAGACTCAAGGCCTTCAGGGATGACTGTCCATCCGCATCTTGTTCCGGTGAAGCCTGCGAACTTGGAGAACGAGGATACCTCGATGGCACACTGGTCAGCACCTTCGATCTGGTAAATGGTATGAGGAACGTCCTCAGTGATGAATGCTTCATAAGCCGCATCGAAGATGATCATGGAGCCTGTCTCAAGAGCATAATCGACCCAGGCCTTCAGGCCGTCAAAGCCGTATACCGCACCGGTAGGATTGTTGGGCGAGCAGATATAGATAACTGCGGGATTACCCTTCTTCTCAGGCGGCATCGGGAGGAATCCGTTGTCGGCAGATCCGGGAACCAGCGTGATGCTCCTGCCTGACATGAGGTTGGAGTCAACATAAACGGGATATACGGGATCGGGAATGATGATCTCGTTGTCGCCAAGGATATCCACAAGGTTGCCGAGGTCGCTCTTGGCACCGTCTGAAATAAAGACTGAAGATGCTTTGATGTCGGTTCCAAGCTTCTTATAGTGGCCGCTTACCGCTTCTCTCAGGAAGTCATAGCCGTATTCGGGCGGATAACCCCTGAAAGTCTCTTTTATACCCATCTCATTAGCCGCGGCGGCCATTGCGTCAACTGCAGGCTTGGGAAGCGGAAGAGTAACATCTCCTATTCCCATCTTGATTATAGATGCTTCCGGGTTGTCTTCCTTAAAAGCTCTTACCCTTGTAGCTATCTCAGAGAAAAGATAGTTCTGCTTGATCTTTCCGAAATTCTCATTGACCTTGATCTTCATGTTTATGTTCCTCTCATTTTTCAAATTCGCCGCGGATGTCTTCTGCGGGCGGATCCTCGGGATAGGTTCCCGTAAAGCAGCCCCTGCAGATGCTGATCTTATTTGAGACGATATCGCCCAGCCTCTCGAGCTTCAGATAACTAAGAGTGTCGGCGCCTATCTTCTCACGGATCTGATCGATCGTTCTCTCATATGCGATAAGCTGCTCTCTTGCAGGCACGTCCGTACCGAAAAAACACGGCCACAGGAACGGCGGAGAGCTTATTCTCATGTGAACTTCCTTGGCTCCTGCTTCACGGAGCATCGAGATTATCCTGTCGGATGTCGTGCCTCTGACGATGGAGTCATCGACTATGACCACGCGCTTACCGGCGACCGCACTCTTCATGGCATTGAGCTTGACCATGACGCTGTCTTCACGCCTCTTCTGGCCGGGCTTGATGAACGTTCTTCCAATGTAGGAATTCTTTACGAAAACCTGTCCGAAAGGGATTCCCGAAGCCATCGAATAGCCGAGAGCCGCAACGTTGCCCGATTCGGGAACGCCCGCAACGACATCCGCCTCGATAGGGTCGTCTTCGTAAAGGTATCTGCCGGCCTTTATCCTGGATTCATAAACGCTGATTCCGTCTATGGATGAATCAGGTCTTGCGAAATATATATACTCGAAAATGCAGTGTCCGTGCCTGTCTTTGGGCAGACAGTTGGAACGGTCTGAAATGATCTCTCCGTCCGAATTGACAGTTACGATCTCTCCGGGCTCAACGTCCCTTACATATTCAGCGCCTATCGTATCGAGCGCGCATGTCTCGGAAGCGAAAATAAAGGAACTGTCGCGTCTGCCGATCACCAAAGGCCTGAATCCGTACGGATCCCTTGCTCCGATCAGCTTGCGGGGTGACATTATAACAAGGCTGTACGCGCCGTGAAGCTTTTTCATTGCTTTGCCGACAGCTTCCTCAACGCTTCCGGAACCGATCCTTTCCCTTGCGACAAGGTAAGCTATAAGCTCCGAATCGATAGTTGTCTGGAAGATAGCGCCCGTGTAGGCAAGCTGGTCTCTGAGTTCCGGTGAATTGGTCAGATTGCCGTTATGTGCAAGAGCCAGGGTTCCCTTAACGTATTCAAGTACAAGGGGCTGTGCGTTTTCGCGCGTGGAAGAGCCGGCCGTTGAATATCTGACGTGACCTACTCCTATGTTGCCGGGAAGCCTGTCGACATCATCTCCCGTGAAGACTTCGTTGACAAGGCCCATGTCCTTGCTCGACAGCACCCTGCCCTTCGGATCTGAAGTGTTGCTGACGGCGATACCGCAGCTCTCCTGGCCTCTGTGCTGGAGAGAGAGAAGTCCGTAATATATCGTATGGGCGACATCACCGCCTGATATGTCATAGATCCCGAAAACTCCGCATTCTTCGTGAAGCATATTATTTCCCTCTTATTCCACGGTAACGCTCTTTGCGAGATTTCTCGGCTTGTCGACATCAAGTCCTCTCGCGCATGAGACATAGTAACCGAGAAGCTGCAGCGGTATTATCGCGAGCGATGCAGTGAACATCTCGTTTATCTTGGGCACATAAACAACGAAATCAGCTGAATCTTCGATCGAATAGTTGCCGAAGTTAGTAAGCGCCATCAGATAAGCGCCTCTGGCTTTTGTCTCAACAAGATTCGACAATGTCTTCTCATAGAGCTTGCCCTGCGTAAGGACTCCAATGATGAAAGTCCCGTTCTCAACAAGGCTGATCGTGCCGTGCTTGAGTTCTCCGGCAGCATAAGCTTCGCTGTGAATGTAAGATATCTCTTTCATCTTGAGCGAGCCTTCCATGCAGATCGCATAGTCGATGCCGCGTCCGATAAAGAAGATATCCTTCTGGGCGGCAAGCTTGGAAGCAAACCACTGGAGGCGCTCCTTGTCCTCGAGCATCTTTCTTATCTTGTCGGGGATCGTCATTACCTCGTTCAAAAGCTCCTGCTTCTTCTCTTCATCAATCGTTCCCTTTACGGAAGCGATCTCAATGGCAAGGATATAGGACAGAGCAAGCTGGGCACTGTATGCCTTTGTCGTGGCAACAGAGATCTCAGGACCTGCCATCGTATAAAGCACATGATCGGCTTCACGGGCGATGGTTGAACCTATTACGTTGACTATGGCCAGAGTCTTGATTCCGGCTTCCTTGCACTTTCTTAAAGCTGCAAGCGAGTCTGCGGTCTCTCCTGACTGGCTTATGATAATTACCATCGAATCCTTAGCGAAAGGCATATCCCTGTATCTGAACTCGGATGCGAGTTCACACCTGACGGGAATCTTTGCAAGTTCCTCGATAACATACTGAGCAGCCGCGCCCACGTGGTACGCTGAACCGCAGGCGACAATGTATATCTGGGACAAAGACTTGATCTCTTCGGCGGTAAACCCGGCTTGGGAAAGGTCTGTAACATATTTCTCGCCTTCAGGCGTAACTACCGACTTAAGAGTATCCGCGACTGCCCTGGGCTGCTCGTGGATCTCTTTCATCATGAAATGCTCGAATCCGTCCTTCTCGGCAGCGGAAGCATCCCAGTCGATCTCAACCTTCTCCTTCTCGATCGTGTCACCGTCGAGGTTATAGAATGTAGCCTTTCCGGGCTCGATGCAGGCCATCTCGAGGTCTGCGATATAGTAAACGTTACGGGTGTACTTGAGGATCGCGGGAACATCAGATGCCACATAGGAAGCTTCCTTGTCGACGCCTATTATCATCGGGCTGTCTTTTCTTGCGACGAAGATCTTGCCCGGATGGTCCTTGAACATGACTGCAAGAGCGTAAGAACCCCTGACGCGGACCATTGTCTTTGCGAGTGCTTCGATGGGATCGTGGGTATATTTCTTGTAATAGTAATCGATAGTCTTGATTGCGACTTCCGTATCGGTATCCGAATAGAACACGTAGCCCTTGCGGATCATCTTCTCTCTTAACTGCTGGTAGTTCTCGATGATGCCGTTATGAACGCCTACAACGTTATTGTCGTCTGTTACGTGGGGGTGAGCGTTGTTCTCGGAAGGCTCACCGTGAGTTGCCCATCTGGTATGACCTATGCCGCAGGTTCCGACAATGGCCTTGCCGCCGTCAGTCTTCTCGGAAAGGACCTTGAGACGGCCCTTTGCCTTGACCACTACCGGATCCTTGTCGCCGTCCCTAACTGCGATTCCCGCGGAATCATAGCCTCTGTATTCAAGCCTGGCCAATCCGTCCAAAAGAATCGGCGCAGCCTTTTTCTTGCCGACATAACCTACGATCCCGCACATACGCTATCTTCCTTTCAAAAAAACAGGTCCCCCAGTATTCACTGCGGGACCCCATTGTCCAAATTCAATTTTAGCTGTCTGAATTACCGGCAGTGAATACCAACGCTTTTATCTGAAGCGGATAATGCATATTCATAGCTGATAAACCAGATGATTTTCATGTGTGTATTTTATTATTTAGTTTGTTCTATGTAAAGATTTTTTTGCACAGACAATCAGTATCGTAATCCGCTGATTTTGTATGTATATGCTTATTCCTTACCGGTAATGGCCTTCTGGGCCTTGTCAAAGAACGAGATAAAGCCCTTGCCCCTGTCTTTGTTGCTTGAAAGAGCCTTGGACAGGTCACTTGAATATGTGGAGCTGAGGCCGGCACTCTTGAGCTTTGAATAAGCCTTGCTTCCGATGCTCGTCGTCCAAGACCAGCCGCCTCCGCTCTTGCCTACCCTGTACACGATAAGGAAGTGATTCTGGTCCTTGTAGTTATTCTTGTAGATATTCTTCGTGTAAGTCCTGAATTCATCGCCCTTCAGATCGGACTTGATCGTATAAACTACGGGAATGATCTTCGTAGCCTTCTCGAAAGCGGCAAGCTTGGCCTCGAGAGCCGCGTCATCCTTAATGACATTGGCCTCATCCTTAACATGCGTCGCTAACTTGACAGAAGGCGTGGGCGCAGGCGTGTTTGTAGGCTTTTTGGTTGTCTCTTCGGTCTCTTCCTCTGTTGTGGTGGTAGTCTCAGGCTCCGTCTCTTCCGTAGTGGTTGTTGTCGTCTCTTCCTCAGTCTCTTCTGAAGTTTCTTCGGTAGTCTCTTCAGTCTCTTCGGAAGTTATCACCGGAGCCAAAGGCTCGGTCGTCTGAGCCGGTGTAGTCTGGATTATAACGGCACTGCTCGGGGGAGTAACCCTTTTGCGGCAGCCTGCGAAAAGGCTGAGCGCCAGAGCCGCGGAAAGCATTATAGAAAGAATCTTAAATCTTTTCATCAGTAAACCTCCAACTTATCAAGTTGTTCTCTAAAAATATATAAAACATCTTTCAAAAGTCAATCGAAAAACTGAAGAAAAACTCAGCTTTTCGGGCTCTCCGCGGGCGTGAATTCGATATTGTCCTCACTTACGTGACGTGCAGCCGCCGCTTCATCGGCAAGCTCGATCAGCTTCTGCTGTGAATCAAGCTTAGCCTTGCCCCTCAAATCAAGCTTTGCATAGGATCCGTCAGGGTTCATGAAGCTTGCGCGGATCGTATCAGCGAGTTCGACTTCAAGCACTTCCATTACGCGGGCACGGCAGTCCGGATCTTCGACCGGGAACAAGAGCTCAACTCGTCTGTTGAGGTTTCTCGGCATCCAGTCTGCCGATGCAAGATAAAGGTCCTCATGGCCTTCATTGTAGAAATAGAAGATCCTGGAATGCTCGAGGAAGCGTCCGGTGATGGAGCGTACCGTAATGTTCTCGGACATTCCCGGAATGCCGGCTCTGAGGCAGCAGATTCCCCTGACTATCAGGTCGATCCTTACGCCTGCGCACGAAGCATCGTAGAGGGCTTTGATAATCACGCCGTCAACCAGCGAGTTGATCTTGGCAACGATCCTTGCGGGCATGCCGTTCTTGGCATTCTCAGCCTCCTGCCTGATCTTCTGGATAAAGTAATCTTTCATCCACAAAGGAGCGGGCACGAGTCTGTTCCAGACCTGCGGGATCGAGAAGCCCGAGAGCATATTGAAGAACTGCGAAGCATCCTCGCCGAAGCTCTCTGATGCCGTGAAAAGGCCGATATCCGTGTAGATCTTGGCCGTGATGTCGTTATAGTTGCCTGTAGCGAGGTGCAGATAGCGCCTGATACCGTCGTCTTCCTTGCGGACGACAAGGGTGATCTTGCTGTGCGTCTTGAGTCCCACGAGGCCGTAGATAACGTGACAGCCCGCATTTTCAAGCATTTTCGCCCAGTTGATGTTGTTCTCCTCATCAAAGCGCGCCTTAAGTTCAACCAGTACCATTACCTGCTTTCCGCACTGCGCGGCTTCAAGGAGCGACGCGATGATCGGAGACTTGTCGGATACGCGGTAAAGCGTCTGCTTGATCGCGAGGACATTGGGGTCTCTCGCGGCCTGCCTGATGAATTCAAGTACGGGTTCAAAGCTCTCGTACGGATGATGGACGATACGGTCCTTCTCCCTTATCTGAGCGAAAATATCAAGCTCGCTGACAGGTCCGTCAAACGAAGCAGGCTCAGCAGGCTCGTGAGTGGGATAGCAAAGCTCGGGATGCTTGGCTTTGCAGGCCGAGGTGAGCTTGGAAAGGAACGTAAGATCGATAGGGCCGTTGACGCTGAAGATATCCTTCTTATCGACTCCCAATTCCTTTATCAGGTACTTGAGGAGCTCGGGATCCATGTCGTCCTGGATCTCAAGTCTTATGATCTCGCCGAATCTTCTTCTCCTGACCTGCTCTTCGATCTCTTTGAGGAGGTCTTCAGCCTCGTCCTCGTCGATATCGAGGTCGGCGTTTCTCATAACGCGGTAGAAGCCTGCGGCTATTACCTTCTGGCCGTCAAACAGCTCGTTGACGTTGGCCATGATTATCTGCTCGATGGGCACGAAAATGTCTCCGTCGCCCGTAGGTATCTGATAGAGCCTCTTTACGACTGTAGGGATCTGCACGGTCGCATAAATGTGCTTGTCGTGTTCTTCCTTGTCGGAAGACTTCTTCTTGGAGTTCGAGATGCCGTCTGCAGCCTTATCCTGAAGCTTTACGCTCTTGGGATCGTTCTCGAGCATGACGCACATGTTGAGCATGCGGTTGTAGATAAGCGGGAACGGTCTTGAAGAGTCGACAGCCATGGGCGTAAGTACCGGATAGAGGACGTTCCTGAAGTAGGAGTCCGCTATCTGCTGCTCGGCCTTGCCGAGTTCTGTGTAATCCTTGAGGTATATCTTCTCCTGTTCGAGAGCGGGAACCAGAGAGCGGCCGTAAGTCGAATACATCAGGGACATCAGCTTTCTGGTCTTCTCGTCAATTCGCTCAAGCTGCTCGCTTACGGTAAAACCGGCGATATCCTTTTCCGTAAACTCGATGCTCTGCATGTCACGGAGCGATGCGACACGTACGATATAGAACTCATCAAGGTTGGAAGCAGTAATAGACAGGAAGTTGATCCTCTCAAGGAGCGGGTTCTTGACGTCCCTCGCCTCATGTAAGATACGTTCGTCGAATTCGATCCACGAAAGCTCACGGTTAAAGTATTTCGCGTTTCCGCTAAGGAAAGAAGCATACTTGTCGGACTTGTAGTCCTTGGTCTTCTCGGCGACCGCAGACGGCTTTTTAGCCGCTACCTTCGGCTTGGGAGCGCTTGTCTTTTTCAATGCGACCTTTACCGTCGCAGGCTTTTTATCAGCCGCCTTCTTTACTGCAGGCTTTTTAGCGGCGGGCTTTTTCGCCGCCGGTTTCTTTGCCGAAGTCTTCTTCGCAGGTGTCTTTCTAACTGCCATCAGCCTTCCCTCCTCCTTGCCTTGAGCACAGGTTTGATGCCCATGACATCTTCAAACATCTTGCCGCGGTTCTCGAATGCCCATAACTCGAATGACATGTCATCCGGAGATTCGCATACCGTGACGAATTTATTATCCTTGACCGAGCATGTGACTTTTTTCGCCTTCTCCTTGTGCGAAGCATCGCATGCGTCAGCGATCTTGAGGATCGACGTAAGCTTGGATACGACGACCTTCTGATTGGGCGACAGCAAAGAATAGTAGTAACTGTCGTACGGATTGTTTCTCGTGTAAAGCCTGACGATCATGGCGACCATGTTGAGTTCATCGTGGTCTAAACCCATCAGGTTCGAATACTGGATAACGGAATAAGCGGCATCGCTGTGGTTCCTCGCGTGCACGAATTTGCCTACCTCGTGCAGGATGACGGCCACCTGCAAAAGCAGTCTGTCTCTTTCTCCAAGGCCGCTGACGTCTTCTAACTCGTCAAACATCATGAGTGCCGTTTTCTCAACGAATTCGATATGTTTCTTGTGAGATCTGTATCTCTTCGCGATCTGTCTTGCCGCCGAGATGAGGTACCTGTCGGGAGCGAAAGGCGCCTTGAGCCCTAACTGCGTGTAGCAGTAGTAATAGACGATTCCGTCCGACAAAGAAGCATGCGGCATGTAGATCGAATCAACGCCCGTGTATTCGAGCATGTTCTTAACTATCAGCGCGGTCGGCAAAAGGAGCGGCGCGATCATGGATGGAACCTTGTCGTTCAGCGTAAGATCCGAAGGACGGGTCTTTAACAGATACTCATATACCTTGAGGAACTCATCTTTTGCCAGTATGCACGAACCCATGGAATCGTGGCCTGACAGCTTCTTTATAAAGCCCATCTCACCCGAAAAAGCTATGAGATTGCTGTACGTTATTCCTTTCGGCTCGACGGCGTGATAGTCGTCTAAATCCTGTGCAATGAACTCCTCGATGACTTCCTCGTAGTGCGTCGTCCTGCTCTGGAGATCTGACAGCATGCCTGAGATCCTTAAAGATCCGAGCACCATATTCTGGCTGAAAACGAATTCGGACTTGTCATAAACCGAAGCCTGCAGGGATCCCGAACCGATATCGAGGATCATGGTACCGTTTTCTATCATCTTTCCGAAGTCCGGATAAAGCGCCTGAACGGCTATAGTCTGGTAATAGCGCTCCATGGAGTTATCTAAGACCTTGATCTTGAATCCTGTTCTGGTCCTGATCTTCTCAATGACGATATCCGCGTTGGTCGCGTCCCTGAAGGCCGAGGTAGCAACGCAGAACACGCGCACAACACCGTATTCGCGGCATTTCTCGTCAAACATCTTAAGACATTTGCAGAGCTCATCAACCTGTTCAGGCTGGATCGTTCCGGACCTGTAGCTTCTGGAACCGAGTCCCGTGAACTTGCGGACAGCCTCTATTTCCTTGGGTTTGCCCTTTGCGTTGACTTCGAAGATCTTGATCCTTGCCGTAAGTGAACCAATATCGATTACGGCTATCAGTTTCTTTGCCATCCTTCGTTTCTCCCTTAATTCTAGAGATCTTTATTCGAGATTTGCGACTATCCTGTCGGTCATCTCATCGGTATTAACTAGCGTTATGGCTTTCTTTTCCTCATCTCCGTGGATTGCGATATCCGGAGTGCGTACACCCTGCATGAGCGTCTTCCTGACCGCTTCGGATATGGAATCCGCAGCGTCCTTCTCTCCGAGATGGAGCTTGAGCATCATGCCGACAGACAGGATCGACGCAATCGGATTGGCCTTCTTCTGCCCTGCAATGTCAGGCGCCGAACCGTGGATCGGCTCGAAAAGTCCCGGCATTCCGGGATTGCCCATGGACGCAGACGGCAACAGACCGACAGAGCCCGTGATCTGCCCGGCAAGATCAGACAGGATGTCTCCGAACATGTTGGAAGTTACGATAACATCAAATGTCGCAGGTCTTGCGACAAGCTGCATCGAGCAGTTGTCTACGTAAAGGAACTCAAGTTCCACATCGGGATATTCCTCGGAGAGTTCTCTTGCGAGCTGGCGCCAGAGCCTGCTCGTATTCAATACGTTTGCCTTATCAACAACGGTAAGCTTCTTTCTTCTGATACGCGCAAACTCAAATCCGCGTCTTAAGATCCTAATGATCTCAGCTTCGGAATAAGTCTCGGTATCGTATGCTATGAGGCCCTTTCTTGTTCCGTCGAAAAGCTTCTCGCTGCTCTTGTATGAACCCTGCTTGCCGAAATAGATTCCTCCTGTCAGCTCTCTGACTATGAGAAGATCGATATTACCGGGATTTTTCAGAGGGGAAGCGTCTTCCAATTCCTTGTAAAGCGTGGCGGGTCTCAAGTTGGCATATAGATGCATGCCCTGGCGAAGTCCCAGAATGGCCTGTTCAGGCCTTCTTTCGGCTTCGATCATATCCCACCTCGGGCCTCCGACGGCACCTAACAGAACGGCATCGGATTCAGTGGCGGCCTGTAAAGTCTCGCCCGGAAGCGGCACGCCGAAAGCGTCAATTGCACTTCCGCCAGCTTTGTATTCGGTGATCTTGGGAACAAAACCGTATTTGGACGAGACGGCCTCAAGTACCTTTACGGCAGCACCGTTAACTTCGGGACCTATTCCGTCGCCGGGTATAGAAACGATGTTGTAAGTTCTTCCCATGCTGTCCTCCTTATCCCTTGATGTCCTGTTGTTCCTTCGTGTAATCCACGAGTCCGCCGCTTGCAATGATCCCGTTTATGAATTCAGGGAACGGCTTGGACTGGTATTTCTCGTTTTTCGTAACGTTCTCGATTATTCCGGTATCGAAATCGGCTTTTATCGTATCGCCTTTGGCTATCGACCTCGCAGCCTCGGGACATTCCATGATGGCAAGTCCCACATTGATGCAGTTGCGGAAAAATATCCTTGCAAAGCTCTCGGCTATTACCAAAGATATTCCGCTTGCTTTTATCGCGACCGGAGCATGTTCTCTTGAAGAACCACAGCCGAAATTCTTGCCTGCGACCAAAATATCGCCCTGCGAGACGCTGCCTGCGAACTCCGCATCGATGTCTTCCATGCAGTGCTGTCTCAAATGCTCGGGATCGCTTGAATTCAGATACCTTGCGGGAATGATGACATCGGTATCGACGTTGTCTCCGTACTTGAATGCTTTACCGGTAACTATCATATTCTCCCTCCGTCAAAGCTCATCGGGTGTACCGACACGCCCTAATACGGCCGATGCCGCGGCAACGGGCACGCCGCTTAAGATAACTTCTGATCCCGTGTCGCCCATTCGTCCCACGAAATTCCTGTTGGTAGTTGAAACGCATCTCTCGCCCTTAGCAAGCACGCCCATATGACCGCCAAGACAAGGGCCGCATGTCGGAGTCGATATGACGCATCCGGCATCGTCAAAGATCTTGAGCCACCCTGCATCAAGCGCATATCTGTATATCTTCTGCGAACCGGGGATTATAATGCACCTTACGTTCTCATTTACCTTAAGACCCTTTAAGATCTCTGCTGCCGCGCCTATATCTTCAAGCCTTCCGTTGGTACATGAACCGATTACGACCTGATCTATCTTAAGATCTTTGCAGTCTTCTGCCTTCTTCGTGTTGGAAGGAATGCTCGGAAGGGCGACTGTAAGCGGAACCTCGCTTAGATCGATCTCTATCGTCTGAACATATTCCGCATCCTCATCAGCCGCATAGATCTTATAATCGCTTGATGCAAAACGCTTGGGATTCGTCCTTGAAATGTACTTGAGCGTGTATTGATCGACCGGGAAGACCGCATTCTTGGCGCCGCACTCGATCGCCATGTTGCAGATGGTGAGCCTGCCTGCCATCGAGATGCTCTTCAATCCCTCTCCTTCGAATTCGAGTGACTTGTAAAGCGCTCCGTCAACGCCGATCATGCCGATGATGTGCAGGATCAGGTCTT
>JAEEGJ010008198.1_pt1 | contig 29018 bp, 22 predicted proteins | sample 8958761 | NCBI WGS metagenome assembly JAEEGJ01 (sample SAMN16246546, study PRJNA631951) | gut metagenome | biome: gut microbiome; feature: rumen; material: RS-attached | host: Bos | place: Iran: Karaj | collected 2018-10
GCTGTCCCGAGCAGGTCGATGCATTCCTCACAGAGTGTGTCAGACCGTTGATCGAAGCTCATAAGGATGATCTTGCGGTAAGTGAAGTAGAACTCAAAGTATGATTTGAGATTCAATAAATCAAGAAAATTTAGCGGGATATCCTAAACGAAGAGTTTGGCATATCCCGCTTTTTATATTAAAATATAGTTAACTCGAGCATGGTGGCCTCTAAATTGGACCTACATGACGTAATAAGGAGCTTGGGCCTGTCTTTTTGATGTAAAGCCTTGTAAGTTGGACTATTGAGATCTGACACCTGAGCACCGCCCTGGATTTCCGGGTGTCAATCAGAGTCCACTTTGTTTCGGGGGTTATCGGAAGGTTAGAAGTAATGGAACTTCTTGTTGAAGGAAACAATTTGAATGCTTTTGACTCGGCTGCCCATATTGTGGCAGGCGTTGTTTTTTTGCTTATTAATAGCAGATCCTGTCGATGTTGATATTGGCTTTTATCTAACCAACTAATTCAATATGACAGGAGATCAACTATGAAACTTTACAATACACTCACAAGAACAAAAGAAGAATTCAAGACAATAGAGCCCGGCAAGGTAAAGATGTATGCTTGCGGCCCTACGGTCTATAACTATTTCCATCTCGGCAATGCCAGACCGTTCGTTACTTTTGATACGCTTGCCAGATATCTTGAGTATTCCGGTTATGACGTAACTTTCGTTCAGAACTTCACGGATATCGACGATAAGATGATCAAGCGTGCCAACGAAGAAGGCATCACTGTTGAAGAACTTGCTGACAGATTCATCAAGGAATATTACGTTGATGCTGACGGCCTCAATATCAAGAGACAGACATACCAGCCCAGAGCAACTCATTCCATGAAGGCTATCATCGGTCTTATTAAAGCAATGGAAGAGAAGGGCTTCACATACATTATCGAAGGTGACGGCGTTTATTACGACGTAACCAAGAAGGCTGATTACGGTAAGCTGTCACACTATAACCTCGATGAGCTCGCTGCAGGCGGCGGTGAGCGCATGGCTTCTTACGAAGGCAAGAAGAATCCCGGTGACTTCGCAGTCTGGAAGTTCAAGAAGGAAGGCGAGCCTTCATGGGGTTCACCGTGGGGTGATGGAAGACCGGGCTGGCACATCGAGTGCTCTGCCATGATCAAGCAGTACCTGGGTGATACCATCGATATCCACGGCGGCGGACAGGATCTTATCTTCCCGCACCATGAGAACGAGATAGCACAGAGTGAAGCTGCAAACGGCTGCACATTCTGCAACTACTGGGTTCATAACGCATTCGTCAACATTGACGGCGAGAAGATGAGCAAGTCTTTGGGTAACTTCTTCACGATTAGAGACATCGTTAAGAAGTATCCGTACAATGTCGTAAGATTCTTTATTCTTTTGGGTCATTACAGAAGCCCAATCAATTTCTCTGATGAGCTTCTTGCAGCTGCCCAGACGAGCCTTGGAAGAATCTCCAACTGCGTAAGAAATGCAGACTTCGTACTTAACAGCGGCAATCTTGCAGGTGAGCCGGAAGCAGATAAGGTTCTTAACGATGCAGTAGCAGCAGCTACCGATAGTTTTAAGGCTCACATGGATGATGACCTCAACAGCGCTGATGCGATTACTGATATCTTCAACCTTGTCCGTCAGACAAATACAAGCGCACAGGAAGCAAAGGTATCCAAGGAAGCGCTTCAGGCTGCAAGGGATAAGATCGTTGAGCTTACCGGTGTTCTTGGAATCCTTTTGGATCTTGAAGACGAGATCCCTGAAGAGATCACAGAACTTGCAAATAAGAGAGCAGAAGCAAAGAAGGCCAAGGACTATGCTGAGGCTGACAGGATCAGAGATGAGATCCAGGCTAAGGGCTACACCGTAAAAGACGTACCCGGCGGCTTTAAGATCGAGAAGGCGTAACTGATGATAAAGCCGTTCATTGCACAGGACCTAAGAGAAGTCTCGCCGTTAGTACTTGCATACATTGGTGATTCAATCTATGAACTCTATGCAAGATGCAAGTCGGCGACTCTCGGAGCCGGCAGCAACAACAAGATGCATAACAACACGGTGCGTTATGTATCGGCAGAAGCCCAGGCTGCGAGCATCAGGGTCCTGGCAGATGAACTGACAGAGACAGAATCGGATTATTTCAGACGCGGCAAGAATTCAAATCCTCATGCCGTATCCAAGAATGCAAACCATGCTGATTACATGTATGCGACAGGATTTGAAGCACTTATCGGTTATCTTTTCCTCAATAACGAGGAACCGAGGATGGAATACCTGATCTATAAGAGCTTTGATATATGTGACGGCGTGATAACCAAGGAAACAGAGACATAAAATGGATAAAGGCAAGAGACGTTTTAACCAGGATAAGAGACAGAGAAGACCTGAAGGTGCAAGACCCCAGGAAAGACGTCCGCGTCAGGACGATGCTTTCACTAATGAGGGGGCGACAGATAAGCTCGAAGGCAGAAATGCCGTAACTGAGGCTTTGGCAGCAGGAAGGGACTTCAACAAGATCTGGATCTTAAAGCCTGAAGGAGACAAGCCTTTAGATCACGGCCTTATCAGAATCTTGGATGAGGCAAACAAGCGCGGCATCGTTGTAACGAGAGCTACAAGACAGATCCTCGATAAGATGAGCGCCACTCATAACCATCAGGGTGTTATTGCCTCAGTTGCGCCTCATAGTTATGCCGATCTTGATGAGATAATAGCGAAGTGCAGGGAAGAAGGCAGACCGGCTCTTCTCGTAGCTTTGGATGAGATCAAAGATGCCTATAATCTGGGCTCTATCCTGAGGATCTCCGACTGCTGCGGCGTTGACGGCGTCATCATCCCTGAGAGACGTTCAGTTGCATTGGATTCAATGGTTGCCAAGGCTTCGGCAGGTGCCATCGAATATGTGCCGGTCGCGAGGGTAACCAATCTTGCCCAGACACTTACAAGACTTAAGGAGAAAGAAAACTTCTGGGTCTGCGGTACCGACATGAATGCCGACTATGAATACCACAATGCTGATTATTCAGGTAATCTCGTAGTGGTTATCGGCAGTGAAGGTGACGGCATGAGGGACGGCGTCAGAAAATGCTGTGATTTCACGGTATCCATTCCGATGTCAGGTCACGTTAACAGCCTTAATGCCGCTGTTGCAGCAGGAGTAGTTCTCTTCGAGGCACAGGCTAAGAGGAACAGAGAGGAATAACAGTGCACAAGGAAGATAACAGCAGAAAGACATTTAAAGGAGCTCTTACAAGGGCCCTTGCTGTTATCATGTGTATTTCCGTAGTATTCGGAGTTTTGGGACTTACCGGATGTAACTTGATCGATAATCTTACTCACGGTGTTACACAGAAGCCCCTATCTGAAGCCGAACTTGCAAGGCTTGTAACTAATGCGGTTATAAGTGATGCCAACGTTGCAGACTGCTATGCAAAATTTCCAAAGAACCAGCTTGACGGTCTTTCATATTCAATATTTTCAGAGTACTGTTCTATTTTAAGAAAGAACTCATCAGAACACGGCACTCCTGATTCTTTCAGAATATTGAATGAAGAGGATAAGCAGGCATATTTTGCATCAATCGACAGCGGCGAGATGGACGGTTTTCAGTCCGTCTACAAATATGGCGACCTGGATGTAGTCGAACTCTGTTATTCTAAGGACAGGGATCCGAGCGCTCCGCCTGTAAGGTTTATGCTCTCCAAGAAAGACAGCGCATATTCACTCCCGAGCGACTTTATTGTTGATTCGATGCTTGCGTATTCCTATATCAACCACTACTTTGAGATGATCGATGATGGTAACGTTGATGGTCTTGAAGCAGTCATCAAGTCTACTTATAACTCGGATATCTATCTTAACTCGGTTATTCATGCGAAGGCAGAATACATAGCAGATTACTACAGGCTCAAGGTTAAGACGGTCACATCAGACTATGAGATCAAGCTTTTCTCACCGACGCATATTACTTATGTCATTCCTGAAGTGTTTTCTTCCGATGGCACAAAGATCGTGTCTAAGACAGTGGAATTGAGACTTAAGTCTGACGGCAAATTCCTTGTGGAAGATGATATCCCTGCATCAATAAAAGAACTGCGTTTCTCAAGAGATGGCTCAGCAAGACTCAGAATGGGTTCGACTTATACATCAAGTGAGATCCGTTATCTTTTGGGAGACCCCATTGTGTCAACTCATACTGAAGACCAGGTTATCCTTGCTTATTCCGGCATGACAATACGCCTTGATGCCGAGATCGAGAACGGGCAGTGGACATCAGGAAAGCTTTCTTCAGTAGTATTCAGGAAACAATCTGTTTTCTCGTTATCCGAGGACCTTTATATCGGAATGAACATCTCAGAGCTTCTTCTTGTCTATCCGATGTTTGATGAATGCGGATATACGGGTTCATTTAAAAATGGTGACGGTGAATTCACGCTGTCTTTTGAGTTTGATGAGTACGGCAACGTTTCCACCATCAAGCTTGGTGAAAATGTAAGTTAATCTGCGATGGCTATTTACCAGCTTGTGACTGATATTTATAAATCTCCGAAATGAATATATCATATCGGCTCTTTAAGGGCACTAGCCTTATGCCTCTACCTGATATAATTCAGGCTGCTTTTATCTTGATTATCTGTTCTCCTGTCTTGATGGGAATTGCTCTTGTGTCACCCAGCTTCATCATCTGATATGCAGCATTTACGTCTGCGTTAATGAAGATCCCGCTGTTGCTCTTAAATAATCCTCGTTCTATCCTTCGTGTCTTGTCATAGTAAGTTCTGGTTGGCTTTTCTCCGTCAAGATAACTCGTTCCGCTTGTGTAACTCTCGCGTACAGTTTTTACCTCTATGCCTTCAAGTCGTGCTTTGTATGTGATCATGTCTGTAAGTGTCTTATATGGTATGGATACAAAGTTCTGGTTTGTTATGTTTCCCATGTGTACTTTCTGTTTCCATCCGTGATTGGAACCTACCACTATGAGTCCGACACCTGACGAGACGGCCATGTTAACTATCTTCCTGCTGGCCTTGTGCATGTAGTCTTTTACCTTGCGGTTCCTTTTTGACGTAAGTTTATTCAGCCTTTTGGTCCTGTTCTTTCCGTTATATACCTTCGCCTCCTTCTGCATATGCGCTTTTGCCTTGTTGTAGTACTGGTTTATGGATTTCAGCGGTTTCCCGTTGATTATCACAGGCTTGTCTTCAGAATCCCATGCCGCTGCTATGAGATTGTTATTTCCCAAGTCTATCCCCATAACCTTTGTCCCTTTTGTAGTCTTTTCTTCTTTCTCATACATAAGACTGATAAGTATGGAGTCCTTATACATCTTTATCCGTATCTGCCTCACGTTCCCATGCCTTGCACGGATGTGTATACAACTGAGGAATTTAGGCATGGTTACATTACCATTCTCATCCACCTTGAAGTTCTGACTGGTTATCACAAGAGAACCTCTTCCTGTTTTCGGGTCCAGATATCCCGGTACATGTGGATGCTCCTTGAACTTCTTCGGATCTTTCCCGTATTCTGCTGTCGCCCTGTAGAACGACTTCCACTCTCTGCATTTCTCCTGTATGCATATCTGACTGCATGTCGCATACGGAACGTCTTTATATACTTCCGTTCCTTTCAGATACCAGCTAAGGAAATATGCATCGGCTATATATCCGTTATCGGCATCGATATAGCGTAATCTCTTACTCTCAGAGCGAGATGCATTGTATTCCGTTATGCCGCTGTTTACCTCTCTGATGAGTTCATCTTCCCAATCCTCAAGTGCTTTACTATTCTTTATCTTCGTGTGTATGCGGTAGCACTGCTTTATCAGGTAGTTGACACTGTTGGAAAGGTTCTTCACTTTATAGCAGTAACCGTCTATCTCGTGAAGAAGCTTCTTATTGTTATGTTTCTTTATCCTGTGTTCTTCCGAGAGTATCATGTTACATGCCCCTTATCTCTATGTGACGAATGAAAGCGGTTGTCTCGCCGATATATCGCTGTTATGTATTGTTACTTCCTTCAAAGCATCGAGTATCTTATGTCGCCAGTAAAAGGCAGTTGTTACCGATATGGAACATTCTTCTGCAGTTTCCTTAAGAGTCTTTTTATACGACATGCATTTCAGATACTGAGCCCATACACTCAAGTTATTTCTAGTGCCTGACGTGATAGAACAGGAACTCGGGATAAATGACTTCTTGCAATCACGACAAAAGAAACGCTGTACACCATCTTTAAGCTTTCCGTTCCTAACTACATGAGAACCATAAAGACAGAGAAGGACAATTTCTTATATGCAGCAAATATTTCCTTCAATTCTGAGTTCTTACTGGTTCTTTCCACAACAAACAAATGTTCTGTTTATATAATAAAATGAGAACGAATGTTTGTCAACTGTGAAGTTTAAAAGACCCCTGGCGAATTATTGTAAAATAATTCCAAAGTATGTTATATTTTCAGTTGCGCTTGACTTTTAGCTTTAGCTAAGACAAAGCACATGGAGGTAATAGTATGAATCCTGTTCAGGGCACACCTGTATATTCAGCTGAGAAGTTCACGGACGTCAGGGATTTGGTTGTCCGTACTTGCGACAAGTACTCTGAGCTTGATGCGTTCATTTTCAGACGTTCACCCAAGCTTTCTGAAGTTCACAGAAGCTTTTTCGAATACGGCAATGACATTAAGGGTCTTGCAACGTATATCCTCAACAGCAAATTTGCCGGCGACAGACTTGCCGTAGTAGGCGAGAATGCGTACGAATGGTTCGTGGCTTATAATGCGATCCTTTCATCAGGCGCTGTTGGTGTCCCTTTGGACAGAATGCTTCCTGAAGAAGAACTCATCCAGCTCCTCGTAAGATCAAGATCCAAGATCATCTTCTACCATCACAAGCATCACAAGATGATGCTCTCGATCGCTCAGAAGATCAAATCCGGCGAGCTCGACATCCCGCTCGAGACATTTGCGATCTTTTATAAGGACGGCCTTACGGGCAAGACACCCGATGACACATGGCCTGAAGATGACAAGCGTTTTGTTGACATTTACGACCTTATCAAAGACGGTAATTTCTTAAGGGAAGCGGGAGATACGAAGTTCGAAGATACGGAGATCGATGTCACTGAGGCTAAGATCATTCTCTTTACTTCCGGTACTACTTCGATGAGTAAGGGCGTTTTGCTCTCACACACGAATATCATGAGCAACGTTTATTCGATCTCCCAGACGCTTGATGTAAGAAGAGGAGACAGGGCTTTCTCGATCCTTCCTTTGCATCACACGTTCGAGAATACGTGCGACTTCTTCATCCTCTCATGCGGTGCGTGCATCTGCATGTGCGACGGTCTCCGATATATCGTTAAGAACATGGAGGAATGGAAGCCTAGTGTATGTATTTCCGTTCCGCTCCTTTTCGAGAACATTTACGCTAAGATCGAAGACGGTATCAAGGCTTCCGGCAAGGAAAGGATCATTTCCATCGCAAGGCCTGTTACAAGATTCCTCAAGAAGTGCGGCCTTGATGTAAGACGCAATGTCTTCAAGGACATCCTCGATAAGCTCGGCGGCAATCTCCGCATGGTAGTAATCGGCGGTGCCGGAATCGACAAGAGATATATCGATGCTTTCACGGATTTCGGTCTCCAGTTCTATATGGGTTACGGTCTTACCGAGACCTCACCGGTTATCTCCGTTACAAATGAAGTATGCAATGTCCACGGTTCCGTCGGACGTCCTATGGCAGGCATTACAGTTGCTATCGATGCTGAAGGCAAGGGCCCCAAGGCAGTCGGTGAGATCCTTTCAAAGTCTGACTGCATCATGCTCGGCTATTACGAGAATGAAGAGGCTACAAAGGAAGCAATCGATGCTGACGGATGGTTCCATACAGGTGATATGGGCTTTATCGATAAGACAGGTTCCATCCACATCACGGGCCGTGTTAAGTCCATGATCGTTCTTACGAACGGCAAGAAGGCTTTCCCTGAAGAGATCGAAGCTGTTCTTACCGAGATCAAGGGTGTCTCGGAGGCATTCGTCTGGGGCAACCGCAATGAGCGTGACGCGATCGATATCTGCGCCAAGCTCCTCGTAAACCGTGCTGTTATCGGTGCTGAACTCGGCCTTCCCACAGAGGCAGAAGACAGCCAGATTGAGACATATCTCAGTGACAAGATGCATGAGGCTAACCACAAGATGCCTCAGTATAAGATCGTCCGCAATTATGTCTTCTCCGAAGAGGACATGATCAAGACAACGACTCTTAAGATCAAGCGTCCCAAGGAGCAGGAGCATATCGAATCCCGCCTTGCCGAGTTAGGTTACACGATGACCGCAGTAAACGGCAAGAACTTCGATAAGCTGATCAAGTCAAACTAAAGGATCTCTATGGCCTCTGTCCGTAAACTCGTTCTCGGGTCACGTGAAGTCACGGTCGAATTCGAACGCAAGAGAGTAAGGAACATCAACGTCCGCGTAAGGCGCGACGGCACCTTGTACTGTTCGCTCCCTTACTACGCTTCGGTCAGGGAAGCAGAGGCCTTCATAATCTCCAAACAGGACTATCTTCTGAAGTCTCTGGATTCCGTTATCAATGACGAGAAAACAAAGAGTCTGTCGAGGCAGTATGTTGACGGTGAAGTGTTTACGGTACTCGGCAAACCTTACGTCCTTAAGGTTCTGGAGAGCTCGAAAAATTCATGCGCGCTTCAAGACGGCGTCATCACGTTGGAAGTAAAAGCCCCTTCTGATTACCGTACCAGATACATGACCTACGAGAAGTGGAGAAGGCGCTGCATCAGGAGCGTTATCGTTGATCTTTGCAATGAGATGTATCCGCTTTTCGAACGCCGCGGCGTTGCTGCACCGAAGAAGATCACGTTAGGCGAATATAAATCTTTCTGGGGCGAGTGCTTTGCAAAAAGGGGCGAGCTCAAGTTCAGCTACAGGCTTTTCGAGAAGGACAGGGAGATCATAAGATATGTCGTGGTCCATGAGTTCGCGCATTTTATCGAGCCCAATCATTCAAGCCGTTTCTGGGCGATAGTCGCAGAGATCGTTCCTGATTATAAGGAACTGCGAAAAAGGCTTAATTCAAATCATTCAAAATAATATATAATTAAATTTGATTACTGCATCCGGAGGAATCACTTATGGGTGAACTCAATCTTGAACGAAGCAACGTCAAATTCGACTTGTGGGAGCGCAAACTCCTTGACTTAAGTACCCGTAATTCACTTCTTAATCTGAGGATCAAAGGAACCAGCATTCCGCTGTTCGTTCCGGACTGCGCAAAGATCGAAGATTATATAGCGCAGGAGAAGAACTTCTCGATCATTTCTAGAGGCGATGAGGAAGAGGATGAAGAAGAGACTTCTGAAGAACCCGAATCTAATGAAGTCCCTGATGCGGTAAAGCCCGTTGAAGAAAATGCTGAAAATGCTGAGCCGACTCCCGTAGAGGCTTTGGCAGTCGAAGCTGAGAAGCCTGCAGAAGAAGCTGAGAAGCCGGCAGAAGAGGCAGCGAAAGCCGAAGATAATCCGGAAGAGCCTGCTGATAAAGCACCTGAAGATAAGCCTGTTCAGGAAGCAAATACGGAAGCTGCGGCAACAAAGGCCCCCGCGAAGAAGAAAAAGATCAAGAAGATCCCTGCAAAAGATTATGCGATCGAGGATCTTCCCAATATCACGGAATTCAGGGAATACATCGAGAAGCAGTATGAGAAGGGCGTGCTCGTCTCATCGCTGACGAATGCAGTGCTCGATAAGAATATCAAGACACTTTACAGAGGTGCCAAGACTTCGATGGAAGAGAACGGCGCCAATACATTGTTCCTGGCGTGCGGATTTTTGAAGTGGTATGAGAAAGACAGGAAGGAACCGTGCTATGCGCCGATCCTTTTGATCCCTGTAGAACTCATTAAGAAGTTCGGCATCAAATATACAATGAGAAGAAGGGATGAGGACGTCCAGTTCAACGTTACCGTCTCAGAGAAATTGAGACAGGACTTCAAGATCGATTTCGATTCATTCAGCAAAGAGCTTCCCACGGATGAGAACGGCGTTGATGTTACTAAGATCTTTGAACAGATCAGGGAAGTCGTAAAGCCGCTTAAGACATGGGAAGTAGTTGAGGCTTGCGTGCTCGGCCTTTTCTCGTTCTCGCAGTTCGTCATGTGGAATGACATGCACAGCCACAGGGATGAGATTGCCCAGAACAAGATCGTAAAGAGCCTTATCAACGGACAACTCGAATGGGATTATGAAGACATCTCATCGACAGGCAAGGTTCCGGAAGAAGATGTTTATCTTCCGATCGTTGCAGATGCTTCACAGCTCGCCGCGATTAAGCGTGCAGGTGAAGGCACGAGCTTTGTACTTCACGGTCCTCCGGGAACGGGCAAATCACAGACCATCACATCGATAATCGCGAACTGTCTTGCAAACGGCAAGAAGGTTCTTTTCGCGGCCGAGAAAAAGGCTGCATTGGACGTTGTATATAAGCGTCTTGAGAAGATCGGCATCGCGCCTTTCTGCCTGGAACTTCATTCGAACAAAGTGCGTAAGAGCTATGTGCTTGACCAGCTCAAGATCGCAAGCGAAGTAAGCCTTAAGGCAAAGGGCGACGGCGATTACAATAAGGCGCTGGAAGATATCGCGGCTAAGAGAAGAGAACTCGACAAATACGTTGAAGAGCTCCACATCAAGCGCGGATGCGGAATGTCTCTTTATGAACTCATCAACGTTTACGCAAGCAATCAGAATGCTCCGAACTGCGGTGCTTTTGATGAAGGCTTTGTAAATGAGCTTAACACTGACAGAGTCAAAGATATCGAGACTTCCTTAGGCGAACTTGTTGCGTCTTCAACACACCTTAACGGCAAGCTCCCGTTCGTAAAGTCATCTGCTTATTCACAGGATGCCAAGAGCAGGCTGCCTGTACTCGCCGATGCTTTTATCAAGGCTTATGACGAATTCGCCGCAAGTGTTGATGCATTCGACGCGCTCCTTGCACAAAACAACTGCCGTATTCCCGGTGAACCCAAGACAATAGGACGGATCGCGGGATTAAGTTCCTGCAGCGCTCTAATCGCAAAGATCAAGGGACTCAACCTACCTAAGGGCATGATCTGCTGCGACGATACGGACAGCGCTTATCTGACCTTAAGAGACACCATCGTAAGCTGCAAGGATGCTATCGCAAAACGTGACGCGATCCTGTCTGTTTACCAGCCGGGATTCCTTGATCTTGACGGCGCAGCGCTTCTTAGTGAGATCGTTACAGCCAAGGCTAAGAATGCTCTTTTGCGCGGCATGGCTGAGAATGCGGTATATAAGAAGGTCAAGGCTTACGACATCAAGGGCAACCGCAAAGAGGTCTTAGAGCAGGATTTCAAGCTCCTTTCCGATTACAGGAATTCAGTTCAGAATGCAATGAACTATATAACGCTCGCAAGAGGTTATCTTGGTGAGCTCTATAATCCGGGTGCTGCTTTCCCGGGCTTTGACATCGCTTATTTCGAATCGATCAACGAGAATGCACACGCAGTATTTACGGAGTTTGCGCCTTTCGATCCTACCGGATCACTTCGAAAACTCATCGGCAGCGGCGACGTCCTTGTTACAGATGCTGCAAATGCTTTTAATACCAAGTCCGGCGCTTATAAGGCTGCTTACGATGAACTCAATGCAGTTTACGGACTTGAGTACGGCGCATTCGAGCCTGCTGCAGCTATGCTCGAGACTAAGAAGCAGATGGCTGAGACTCTTAAATCTGACAGCGATTACTTAAGAGACAGAATGCAGTTTAACCTCATGGCGTCCAAGTGCAGCCAGTATAAGATCTCCAACATCGTTACGGGTTACGGCAACGGCATGATCACCGGTGATGAGATCACGGGCTCTTTCAGAAAGGGCTACAGTGCACTGCTCATAACCATGATCATCGACAACTCTGAAGTATTGAGAACATTCTCGGGTCTTGTTTTCGAGCAGAAGATAAATGAGCTTTCAAAGGTAAACGACGATTTCGAGAAGCTCACGAGACAGGAGATTTATCTTAAGATCGCAAGGAACCTTCCTGATTTGAGCAAGGATGCAAATGTATCTTCAGCTCTGGGAATCCTGCAGCATGCGATAAAGGCGGGCGGAAGAGGCGTATCCATAAGAACGCTCTTTACACAGATAGGCGAGCTCATCTTAAAGCTCTGTCCGTGTGTGCTCATGAGCCCTCTGTCCTGTGCGCAGTTCCTGGATCCCGATAAGTGCGGAATGTTCGACATAGTTGTATTCGACGAGGCATCACAGCTCCCCACATGCAAGGCTATAGGCGTTATCGCAAGAGGTAAGGAAGCCGTTATCGTAGGCGACCCTAAGCAGATGCCGCCTACGTCATTCTTCATGGAGCAGGTCGATGACGGCGATGATGATTTTGAGACAGATGACTTGGAGAGCATCCTTGACGACTGCCTCGCTATCTCAATGCCTCAGATGTTCCTCGCATGGCACTACAGAAGCCGTCACGAGAGCCTTATCACATTCTCCAACAAGGCATTCTACGACGGAAGGCTCTATACATTCCCGTCGCCTGATGACAGGATGTCGAAGGTTACGATGGTCGACTGCGGAGGTTCTTTCGATTCCGGCAAGACCAGAACTAACAAGGTCGAAGCACAGGCTGTAATAGATGAGATAGTAATGAGAGCACACGATCCCGTATTGTCCAAGTACAGCGTCGGTGTCGTTACTTTCAATATCCAACAGCAGTCGCTTATCGAAGACCTTTTGGACGAAGCCGCAAGCAAGGATCCCGTTCTTGAGAAATGGGCATTCGGCAGTGAAGAGCCGATATTCGTTAAGAACCTGGAGAATGTTCAGGGTGATGAACGTGACGTTATCCTGTTCTCGATCGGTTACGGCAAGGATGAGACAGGCAAATTCATAATGAACTTCGGTCCTTTGAACAGAGACGGCGGATGGAGAAGACTCAATGTTGCCGTTACGAGATCAAGGATCGAGATGAAAGTATTCTCGTCTATCTCGCCTGAAGAGATCCGTATCAATGATACGGCGTCCGAAGGTGTTAAGGCGTTTAAGAGGTTCCTCCAGTACGCATCAGGAAGCACAGTCTGGGATCAGGATATCGCTTCCACGGGCAGTTCGTCAGACAGCTCCGGCACACCTCTTATCGACCGCAATGCATCCTTCACGGGTATTGCTGACGATATCTGCGCAAGGTTCAAGGCGATAGGCTACGACACAGACAAGGGTGTAGGCAAGTCCGGATTTAAGATCGATATCGGCGTAGTATCTCCTGAGAAGGACGGTACATACTGTCTCGGTATCCTCTTGGACGGCCCTGTATATGCCGCTTCCGGAACGACTACTTCAAGAGAAGTATCACAGCTCTCAATGCTCAAGGGCTTCGGCTGGAATATCGTAAGAATATGGTCACTTGAATGGTGGGAGAATCCTGACAGCGTTTTCGAAAAGCTCGTAGCGATAATTGAAGAGTCAAAGAAAAAGGACGAAGCTCCTGCAGAAGAGGCTCCAACCGATGCGCCTTCTGAAGGAACAGAAGAGTCTGTTGAAGCTGAATCCTCTGAACCTGAGGAGGAAGGAAGATCTGATCCTCCGGTTACGATCTACGGAGTAACGCCTGAAGAAGAAACAGACGGATCGGAAGATCAGGCTCAAAAAAAAACTGACGACATAAGGTCAGACGGCTCTCCGGAACTTGTGTATAAGGCTTCCGGTATCACGCTGAACGCGATGACGTCCGCTGAATTCTGCGATCCGAGAAATACGCCGCGTCTTCAGGACTGCGTTGTCTCGATCGTTGATCAGGAATCTCCGTTAAGTTCTGACGTGCTCGCGAAAGAACTGATCGCAAAGGCAGGCATCGCAAAGATGACGCCCAAGCTCCGCGAACGTTGCTCATATCTTATCAAGAGCATCGAGAAGAGCGCTAAGATCCGGTATACGGCACAGAAGCTTGATTTTGCGTCGGAGGAAGATGACGAAGTAATCTTCCTGTGGAAGGATGGCACTGAAATTGGCAAGGTAATGGATAATTACCGCGTCCCGGCAGAAGGTGAGAAGCCCAGAAAAGCTTGCGACATTCCTGTTCAGGAAGCAGCATGCGCTTCAAGGTATCTTGCGGTATCACAGTATGGAATGCCTTATGAGAGCCTTATTGTCGAGACAGCGAAGGCCATGGGATTATCGAGAGCTCCGGTTGATTCGGATAATTACAAGCTCGGAAAGAGAGCCGTGGATTACTGCATCCGCCAGCAGCTCCTGATACTGGACGATGACGGTTTTGTCAAAGGAACAGATTGATATCAATTGTGCGAGCATTTCCGCACAAGCGGGCTCTGCACGCGCGGAGGACCTTTGCGAGCATAATGATATCAATCGTATGGTATAATCTGCAAAGATGGGTGAAGAACAAAACAATATATCTTTGAATAAGAGCACCAGTCAGCTGCCGATTTACGAGCGGCCGGGAAGACTTGATCCCGACCGGCATGTTCCTATGGACAGACGCAGCAGGGTGGACGTAAACATCCATTACGATGACAGCCGTAAGGGCTTTTACAAAGATTCCGATACGCCTGAATTTACCGGTGAGTCAGCAAATGCAATGGATCCTTTCGAGGACACGGCATTGCTGTACGGTGAAGTTAAACCTAAGGTTGTAGGCGTCAGGACAGGCGCTCCCAAGCCGGAGAGCAAGATCTTTGTTCCTGAGCTGGATACCACGGAAGTAAGGCAGAAGATCAGAAAGCCCGTTGTCACGGTCCCGGAACCCGAACCTGAGATCTATATCGCTGAAGAAGATAAGGCGGCCTCATCAGAATATATTGCCGATGCATTCAGCGGCGTTGAGACAGTCGAGAAGCGCGAGAAGAAAGCGGCTCCTGTCCTCGACAATGGAAGGCTCAAGATGTATGTCCTGCTTCTTGGTGTGGTCGTTGTGCTTGAGGTCGCGGGAATCGCATTATTGGCGATCCTTTGATCTGTTTGTATCCGATATCGGTTTTTTTAAGATAAGGGGATCTGGTCGACCTCATCTTCGGTATAGACCGGAATACCGTTTTCTATCAGCATTTCAGCAGTAACACCGTTGCCGGCGCATTTGCCGCCTGAGAAGGTGCCGTCATAGATCGTGCCCTTGCCGCACGACGGGCTGTTGGCTTTAAGGATAGCAAAATCGGCATTCATGAGCTTTGCCAGGTAGAGGGCTGTCTCGGCTCCTTTCTTGTATTCGGCTGTTACATCGGTGCCGTCTCTCATCATTACTTTGTCTCCGACTCTTTCAGACGGTGTGCGGGGAGTGGGAAGACCGCCGGCCTGCTCAGGGCAGACGGGAATTACCGTATGATCTTTGGAAAGATCGATTACTTTCTGACAGGGGCAGGCATCGCCCTTATATCTGCACTCGATTCCTAAAAGACAAGCACTGACAAGAATTTTAGACATTTCGGTCTCCTCAAAAATTTAATTACAAATATGTTACATTGGCTATTTATTAAACTTGGTTTTTTTATTATAATTTTCCCAATGTGAGTTTGGCAATTCTTTTATGAAGGTGGAAATTATGGACAGTAAGTACATGGAGAATGTAACTGTTTTCGATCACCCTTTGATCAGACACAAAGTCACTCATCTATGTGACGTTAATACCGGTTCAAAGGAATTCTGCGAAATCGTCAGCGAAATTACAACATTAATGGGATATGAGGTGCTTAAGGATCTGCCAACCAAGATGGTAGAGATACAGGCACCTCTTTCTAAATTTGAATCTCCTGTCATTGCCGAGGACTTTACGATCGTTCCGATCTTAAGAGCAGGTCTCGGCATGGTTGACGGCTTAAGAAGTCTTCTTCCTACTGCAAAGGTAGGTCATGTAGGTCTTTACAGAGATGAGGAGACTTTGCAGCCGGTCCAGTATTATTTCAAGCTTCCTGTTGACGTTACTGAGGGGGAAGTCATCATTGTGGATCCTGCTTTTGCTACGGGCGTAAGTGCCGAAGCGACAATTAAGCTCCTTAAGGAAGCAGGCTGTAAGAGGATCAAGTTTATGTGCATCTTCTCGTGCGACCAGGGAATCGAATTCGTTCATTCCCGTCATCCGGAAGTGCCTATCTATGCTGCATATCATTCAACTTACCCCTTGAATGAGAAGGGCTACATCATCGATGCTGCCGGTGACGCAGGTGACAGGATCTGCGGTACCGTTAGTTATAAACCACAATAAGTATTCAGGAGGGCTACAATGAAACTTGTTTATGATGTAAGCGATAAGCCGAAATTCAGTAAGACTATCGTTTTCGCGTTCCAGCAGATGATCGCAATCATGGCTGCTACGCTTCTCGTGCCTATGCTCGTTACAACGTACGGACTTAAGGCAGATCCTTCAGCCGCTTTGTTCGGTGCGGGTATTGGTACTTTGGTGTACATTTTCTTTACGAAGAAGAAGAGTCCGGTTTTCCTCGGAAGCTCTTTTACATTCCTTGGTGCTTATGCTTCGTCAATCGCACTTAATTTCGGATACATCGGTATTATCCTCGGTGTATTATTTGCCGGTCTTGTTTATGTCGTTATCGGTGTCATCATTAAAGCCGTCGGTTCCGGCTGGGTTAACAAACTCATGCCTGCCGTAATCATCGGACCAATCGTTGCTCTCATCGGTCTTTCTCTGTCAGGAACAGCTACTGACTGGATGGCTAACAACGGCGGCGAAACATACAGCCTTGTTACGATCCTTGTCGGTGCAGTTACGTTCTTTGCAATTGTTATCGCATCAGTTAAGGGTTCAGAAAACATCAAGCTGATTCCTTTTATTGTAGGTATCGGTGTAGGTTATGTATTTGCATTGATCCTTACTCTCATCGGAATGGCTACAAACTTCGAAGCGCTTCAGATCCTGAGCTTTGAACCTTTCAAGGCTGCATTTGCTCCCTTCACAGTTTCTTCCATCGTTAAGATGCCTGACTTCTTCTTCCTGAAAGCTATCCAGGAGAAGGGATGGCAGACACTTTCCGGTACAGATATCATTTCAATTATCGGAATCTATGTTCCTATCGGTATTGTTGAACTCGCTCAGCATGTAGCTGACCACAAGAACCTTGGCAATATTATCAATAAGGACCTCATTAAAGATCCGGGTCTTGATAACACTCTCTTAGGTGACGGTATCGGATCTATCGTAGGTTCGATCTTCGGCGGTGCCGCAAATACTACATACGGTGAGTCAATAGGCTGCGTTGCCATCACAGGAAATGCTTCTGTCATTACTATCATGGTTGCTTCATTAGGATGTATGATCCTGTCATTCTTCACACCTTTTGTTGCTTTGATCAACTCCATCCCTAAGTGTGTTATGGGTGGTGCCTGTGTTGCGCTCTATGGATTTATCGCCGTATCCGGTCTCCAGATGCTCCGTAAGGTTGACCTTAACAACAGTAAGAACCTGTTTATCGTTTCAGGTATCCTCGTTACAGGTATCGGCGGACTTACACTTCAGATCGGTCACAACAATCTGACAGGTGGTCCTCTCATTACATTTACAGCTCTGGCAGTAGCACTTATCTTCGGTATCGTAACAAACCTCATCGTCAACAACGGTAAGCTTGTTGCTGATTCTTCCGAAACAGATAAGAAATAACATCAACTTTTAAATCAGAAAGGGGGACGGAATATGCAGTATAAAGATTTTAAGAACGTTCAGGTTATGGAGCATCCGCTCATCAAGCACAAGATCTCACTTTTGAGAAAGGTTGAGACAGGCACTTATGAGTTCAGACATCTCGTAGAAGAGATCGCTACTCTCGAAGGCTATGAAGCTTTGAGGGATCTTCCTTTGAAGGATGTTGAAGTTCAGACACCTCTTGAGAAGACGATGACGCCCATGATCGACGGAAAGAAACTTGCTATCGTTCCTATCCTTCGTGCAGGTCTCGGAATGGTTCCGGGCGTCCAGGCTCTTACACCTCTTGCTAAGGTCGGCCATATCGGACTTTACAGAGATCCTGAGACACATGAGCCTCACGACTATTACTGCAAGCTTCCTGATCCTATTGACCAGCGCTTGATCGTCGTTGTTGACCCTATGCTCGCAACAGGTGGTTCGGCAGTTGATGCCATCAATTCGATCAAGGCTCACGGCGGCAAGAACATCAAGTTCATGTGCATCATCGCAGCTCCCGTGGGAATCGAGAGACTTGCAAAAGCTCATCCTGACATTGATATCTATGTAGGTAACGTTGACAGAGAGCTCAATGAGAACGCGTATATTCTCCCTGGTCTGGGAGATGCGGGTGACCGTATTTTCGGCACCAAATAAGACAAATTAACCATTGGAGGAAAAGTGAAATTATGGTTATTAAGAAGATTGTAGCTTCAGTTATGGCTGTTGCTACATTGGCACTGGCTTTCGCAGGATGCGGCAAGAAGGAAAGCAAGAAGTTCGTCGTAGGCTTTGACCAGGAATTCCCGCCTATGGGCTTCGTCGCAGACGATGGTTCTTATGTCGGATTTGACCTGGATCTTGCCAAGGAAGCTGCAAAGCGTATGGACAAGGAGTTCGTTGCTCAGCCTATCAACTGGGACGCAAAGGATCAGGAGCTTAAGTCAGGCAACATCGACTGCATCTGGAACGGCTTTACGATCAGCGGAAGAGAAGACGGTTACACATGGTCCAAGCCTTACATGTCCAATGCTCAGGTAGTAGTTGTTAAGAATGATTCGGGCATTTCTTCATTTGCTGACCTTGCAGGCAAGACAGTAGCTGTTCAGAAGGATTCATCCGGACTTGCAGCTCTTGACGACAACAAGGCTCTTAAGGATTCCTTCGGCAAGCTCGTTGAGATGGATTCCTATCTCAATGCAATGATGGAACTTGAGATGGGTTCTGTTGATGCTATCGTCATGGACGAGATCGTTGCACGTTATGAGATCCAGACATCCGGCAAGGCTTTCACAGTTCTCGATGAGGCTGTTGCTTCAGAAGAGTACGGCGTAGGTTTCCTTAAGGGAAATACAGCACTCTGTGATGAAGTGCAGAAGGTCATGGATGAGATGGCAGCTGACGGCACAATGGCTAAGATCTCCGAGAAGTGGTTCGGCAAGGACGTTACCATCCTCGGTAAATAATCCTTAAAACAACTTAAAAACAAGAGGGCTGTCTCGCAACGAGGCAGCCCTTTTATAGTGTGCTGTGCGTGAGATTTAAGTGTATCTCTCAACGTATTCGTAGTAATCGATGAAAGTAACTTTCACATCATCAGGAATGCCGTAATACCTCTTGTAGTTTTCCATCCAATATTCGTCGAACTCGAAAACATTGGCGCCAATGCAATACTGGATATAACCCGGTACTTCAGGTATAACGATCTCGGCGCTGCCTGATTCAATTCCTTTGGCTATTGCTTCGTCTCTGAGTCTGTATGTTTTATATGCAATTGACTGGCCGGCAATAGAAAGGATAAGAACAGCTGTGATAAGAATGCGTGTCAGCAACCCCATGTCGGAAACACTGAATTTAGTCTTGATTTTATCTGTAAATGACATGATCTCAGCGTTTCTTACAGTGTGAGTGATCAGGAAGCAGATAAGAAGCACCCAGTGAAAATATGGCTGCAGGAAGCATCTTTCCGGTGCAGGGTAGACCAATACCAGAGGGCCTACCAATACTATCTGGGAAAATGCGCAGATAAAACCGTTTTGCTTTTCCTTTCTGCTTATTTTCGAATTCAGGATCAAAAAGATTATATAGATGCAGAACAGTATTGATAAAACGGCAAATACCGTACGGCCGGTGCGGCGCGCATCAAGCCACGTCTTTTCGATGAGACAATACAGGAATAAAGCAAAGAATAATGTGCTTATTACTGCATTTACTTTTCTGAACTTTTTGGTCACAAACAGGCTGAAGGGGATCATGGCAAAAGATGTAATTACTGCCATATACCCGTAAGTCATCCACTTTACAACGATATTTGTTACGAACATATCCCAGGCATAAGACAGAATGGAAGACAAACCGCCTGTTATATGGATCTCACGGTAATCCTCACCGTTGATGATATTCATATATGCGCCGTTGCTGGACATCAGTGCCGCGCCAAGGATCGAGAATATTAAGAATACTGCACAGGGGATCGATATCTTCTTATAACGGTCATAGAAAAAGATCAATGTGACCAATAACAAGAAGAAAATATAAATTGTTGCTGTTTCCAAAATGCCTTGTGATAAAACGATGATCAGGCATATTATGCCGGCTGCGGGTACCGACAGATGCTTGTTCTCGAGGATATGATTAATACACAGATAATATAAGAAAAGAACCGATAAGACGGCAACGACATAATTCGTGAATCCGGATACCCAGGTGACTGTCTGGTTGAACATCTCTGCAGGTATGAGGATCAGAAGTATCAGGGAAAAATAGAAAAGATACGTGTTCCTGACTATTCTGTACAGATAAAACCCGACACCGCCAATAACTGCAAGCTCAATAACAACACGTAATACTGCCGGTATGTGAAGAAGAATGGCTGTCAGGATATTTGAGAAGAATCTGCCGTTATAATCTGCAAAAAGTGTCTTGAGGCGCTCTAATCCGACCGAGCTTCCCCATGCCCAGTCATCCGATCTTAACGGTGCCAGATAAAGCATGGCAAACATCAATCCGACTATCAGGACAGAAAGAATTATGTTGACACTATTGTCTTTTGTAAGGTGCTGTTTCAATTTCTCAGACTTCATATGGTTCCTTGACCCCATTACGGAAAAGATTAATGATCTTTTATTTTTTAATCATTCTTCTTAATAAATCAGTAACCGGGTTTATTGAATGATACTTCAAAAAGGGTGCCTCATTCAACTGTTTTATGTTTTTTGAACGGAATCTCAACAAGTTCCCAAAAATACTTGAAGAGTACGCTTGCGACCCACGCTGTTGCGTTGATCACAAAGAACATTCCGAGATTGATCAGATGTATCGAAATGCCGTCATTCATAAGGTCGGGAATGATCTTTATGAACCATTCCTGGATGCAGTATGACTCCAGAGTAAATGTTCCGAAGAAGCTGATAACTGTAACAAGCACTTTGCCGAATAATGAAAGACGACGTTCAGCAAGATCCAGTATTTTCGCGATCAGGAAAGGAAGGCTTACGGCGATCAGGAGATTTGGCAGGAAGCAGTTTCCGACAGGCAGTATCAGATAAAAATTCTGCAATGTTGTCAGATATGACAGATAAAGACCTGTAACCAGGATAATGACCAGTAAGATATAGGTCCATGCCTTGAATACGATATCCTTTTTGTTTTGAGTAATATATCCGAACAGAATGCCGATGATAAACACAGGGATCCTGTTAGTGAACCCGTAAAGATCTGTCCGCATGATGTTCTGAAGGATAAGCGAAATAACGAGCCATATGGCGATCGCTATGCCGGTGAAAAGGAGCTTGTTCGAAGCTTTGCTGAAGAGCTTGTAGTAAAGAGGGAAGAACAGGTAAAGTGCAACGATCGCGAAAACAAACCACATGGTGCCGTCGGCTTTTACAAAATAGAAATTATATCCGCTGATGTGCTTTATGAATTCAAGAGTGCTCCAGCCGAATACGCGCCAGAGGAATACGGACACCACCAGGAAAGGCAGGATTATCCTGCGCAGGCGCCTGTAATAGAATCTGAGGATAGAACCCTTCTTTATGGCGAACGTCAGGCCGATGCCGGACAGCAGAAGGAATATATCAACTCCGCAATATCCTATGATCTTGATATAGCGTTCGAGAAAACCCAAAACATTGAAATGCTCCGGTGTCGGAGCAGGCGTTACCGGTATCCAGGCATGAAAAGCCAGGATCCATAAAGCCGCAATGCCCATGATCGCATTACGGTATTTGGAGACCAGCAAAAAGCCGTTGCGGCTGTCTATCTCATTATGTGACGCTTTGTTGCTCATTCCTGATATTATCGACCTTTTTGCGCTTCCCGGGAAGTTCTACAAGCTCCCAGAAATATTTAAAGAGCAGGCACTCGATCCAGGAGATGCCGGAAGTGATGGAGAAGATAACAAGATTTATCGGAAGCCTTGCGACGGTGATCTCTGCAAGAACATTGACGAAGATCCCGAAGAAGGGAACAAGGAAGCATATGTAGGCGCAGTACATTTCAAGAGACATATTCCCCCAAAAGCTTGCCAGAGCATTCAGGACTTTTCCGAGGCGGGGCGTCCGGCGGTCAAATATCTCCATCAGCTTGGCGGTAAGGAAAGATAAGCTTACGGAAAGGAGGATATTAGGCAGTAATGCCTTGCCGCCCGGGATTATTATCTCAAAGTCCCTGAAATTGTACATGTACGCAAGGAACAGACCTGCTGCCAGGAGCGCGATCAAAGCCAGATAATGCTTTTTTGTGAATTTGATCTCTTCCGGTCTCTGTGATACCTCTCCAAAATATATTCCGATAATGAATACCGGTATCCTGTTGGTAAATCCGTAGAGGTCAAATCTTATGTGGTCGCAAAGCAGGATGGATAACAGGAACCATAGTGTCAGTGAAAGCACAGTGAAAAGGAACTTGCTCTTAACTTTGCTGAAGAACTTATAGTAAAGCGGGAAGAACAGGTAAAGTGTGACGATCGCGGGAACGAACCAGCCGAAGGTATGTATATGCTTTGTGAAGAAAGTATAGCCTGAGACATTTCCCAAGAACTCCCAAATTGACCAGTGATTTATGGGCCAGCATATGAGACCTGCAGCAAGATATGGGAGGAATACCCTGCGGATTCGTCTGTAGTAGAACCTTCCTAATGAGCCCTTCTTGATAGCGTAAGTCAATCCCATTCCGGAAAGGAGCAGGAATATATCAACGCCGCAATAACCGATCTTTCTTATGTATTCCTCAATGTAATGAATGACCAGCGTGAATGAGTTTGTAGGATTGTTGAAGACGGGGATCCAGGTATGGAATACAAATATCCAAATAGTCGCAAGGCCAAAAATGACATTGCGGTACTTCATGACAAGCTTAAATCCGATATTATTGATGTCGTTGTTATTGTCCATAAGTTAAGTTTTCCCAAAAAGTGTAAGTCCTAGATTCTGAATATCCTTTATTATTGTTCCTTTATACTCTGCTTTGGTTTCCGTTTTTTGGCTATACGTTCGATAAAGTCCCAGAAGTTTTTAAATAGTACATAAACGACCCATGAGAATGCCGTTATGATAAGGAATAGCATAAGATTAATCAAATGTTTGGACCAACCGTCTTCGATAAGAAGCTGTATGATGTCAATGAACCACGATTGTATACAATAAAATTCAAGTGAGATCATACCAAAGAACCCAAGAACCTTTAATAAGATCTTCGTAAACTTCGGTATGCGTTGTTCGAGCACCTTGAATAGATTGGAAATAAGCAGGGAAAAGCTTATCGATATGAGCAAAGTGGGAAGAAAACAGTTACTTATAGGAACTATCAGATAATAATCCTCGTATTCAGTCAGATATGCGAGGTAATAACCCGTAAACAGCATAATGAATAACAATATGTATGTGTGGATCGTAAATGTTGCATTCTTGCCATTCTTGATCAGATATCCGGTCAGAATGCCGATAACGAATACAGGTATCCTGTTTGTAAATCCGAACAGATCTCCGCGCGCGGTATCTTTAATTATTGTAGAGACTAGCAGCCAGATCATGATGACGCCGGCAGTAAACAGTATCTTGTTTTGGACCTTTGTGAATAATTTATAGTAGGCAGGGAAGAACAGGTAGAACGTTAGGATAGCAGGAACGAACCACAGGAACGCATTAACGTCTTTGGTAAAGAAGTTGAAGCCTGTTATGTTTCTGATAATTAAGGACCATCCCCAGTTCTGTACGATCCCTCGGATTATACCGACAGTTACAAACGGAAGAATAATGCGCCTTATACGTCGGTAGTAGAACCTTGGAAGTGATACCTTTTCAACTGCGAAGGTAAGACCTATTCCGGAAAGAAAGAAAAAAATATCAACGCCAAGAAAACCGTTCTCTTTTAAGAAACGTTCCAGAAAGCTTAAACAGATTACGCTGCTTTCCTGAGGTTCAAGTGTTATAGGGATCCAGGCATGGAAAAAATAGATCGATAATGCAGCAATGCCCATTAACGCATTGCGGTATTCCGAAAGAGGCTTAAATCCGTTATTATTGATGTCTTCTTTGTTTCCCATGCAAATTTCTACTTCCCCTTGAACACTTTCCGGCTGTTCACTGATTTATTATATATTATAAATTAATTTTTACACATCTTTTTTGTCATCAAATTAAACCGGCTGTTATGATACAATTACTCTTGTTTGAAAGCTCTTGATATCAATCTGTTTACGGGCTTTTTATTTCTTGAGCAGAGGAAACTTATGGAAGAAACGAATCAGGTAATAAGAACACTGATATCGACATTGAGCCAGCTTACGCAGGGCTTCAGCTTTACGCTTGCGATCTTTGGCCTGACTCTGCTCTTCTCGATCCCGTTGGGACTTCTCATCTGCAAAGGAAGAATGTCCAAGATCACTGTTGTTTCTCTAATCTGCAGGCTCTACATATCGGTATTAAGAGGCACGCCTCTTATGCTTCAGCTCCTTCTGGTCTATTTCGGACCATATTACGTGTTCAGAGTGAGCCTTGGAAATGACTACAGATTCATTGCGACCATCATCGCATTCTCACTTAATTACGCAGCATACTTTGCAGAGATCTTCAGAGGCGGCATCCAGTCCATGTCAAAGGGCCAGTATGAAGCCGCAACCGTGCTCGGCTTCTCGAAGTCACAGACATATTTCAAGATCATTCTGCCTCAGGTCATAAAGAGGGTCCTGCCCTCAGTATCAAATGAGATCATTACACTCGTTAAGGACACATCGCTCGCGCAGGTCCTCTCCGTAGCGGAAATGTTTACCAGGGCATCTGCTGCCGCATCGAAGCAGGTATCCGTTATGCCGTTTATCGTTGCCGGCCTGTTCTACTATCTGATGAATCTCCTTATCGAATTCATCTTAAACCGCGTGGAGAAATCCATGTCTTACTATTCTTAAGCGAGGTATCTTAATGTCTGACGTTGATAACGACATCGTTCTTGAGATAAAAGACATCCACAAGTCCTTCGACAAGCTCGAAGTCCTGCAGGGCATCAACATGCAGGTCAGACGCGGCGAAGTAGTTGCTGTGATCGGACCTTCCGGCGGCGGCAAATCTACGCTTTTAAGATGCGCCACAACACTCGAAAAGGTTGATGCCGGAAAGATCGTCATAGGCGGCGACGTCCTCTGTGACGATGTCGACGGCCGCTCTGTATATTGCGACAAGAAGCTCGAAAAAGAGATCAGATCCAAGTTCGGTCTCGTCTTCCAGAATTTCAATCTTTTCCCGCATTTTTCTGTCAGAAGAAATATCACCGAAGCCCTGATCCACGTTCACAAGAAGAGCAAGGCTGAAGCTGACGCCATCTGCGACGGACTCCTTAAGAAGATGGATCTTGAAGCCAAAGCTGACGAATATCCCTGCAATCTTTCAGGCGGCCAGCAGCAGAGAGTATCGATCGCAAGAGCGCTCGCTACAAGCCCTGAGATCATCTTCTTTGATGAGCCTACATCCGCATTGGATCCTGAGCTTACCAAAGGCGTCCTTACAGTCATCAAGGAACTTGCGCAGGAGAAGATGACGATGGTCATCGTAACTCACGAGATGAGCTTTGCAAGAGATGTTGCAGACCGCATCGTATTTATGGACGGCGGCGTCATCGTCGAAGAAGGCCCCGCATACGATCTCGTTACAAATCCTCAGCAGGATAGGACGAAGGCGTTCTTAGCAGGTTATTAAAAATATCTCCTGTACTTCAGACAGTAATTTGAGGCGCAATTATATAATCCCCTCACTTCAAACAGTATTTGAGTTGCAATTAATTAATTCACGAATTTCAAACAGTATTTGCCTGCGGCAAATAACTCATTCGTTCGAATTAATTAATTGCTTTAGAGAATAGGAGAACACATATGATCAATTTTGATGAGATAGTAAACAGAAATACACCGGAAGATATTAAGCATGCGAAGATCGAAGGGATCGATGATCTTATTCCAATGTGGGTTGCGGACATGGATTTTAAGTGTCCTGATGAGGTTATCGAGGCTCTGTCCGAGCAGGCCCAAATAGGTGTCTTCGGATATCCGGAAGCAGATGAATCTTACGATAAAGCTCTCACCGGCTGGTATAAGAGAAGATACGGATGGGACGTTGATCCTAAAACTGTATTAAAGCTTCCCGGCGTTGTTCTCGGCATCTACGATTCCATCATGGCACTTACAAAAGAGGGTGACAGTATCCTCATCTTCGAACCGCTTTACGGTCCTATCGGAAGAGCTGTAAAGGGGAGCTGCAGGAACCTTGTCGTATCGGATCTTGTCATGAACGACTCGCATTATGAGATCGACTTTGATGACTTTGAGAAAAAGGTCCGTGAGAACGACGTGAAGATGCTGATCTTCTGCAATCCGCATAATCCTGCAGGCCGTGTGTGGACCAGGGAAGAACTCTTAAAAGTCGGCGATATCTGTCTTAAGAATCACATGGTGATCGTCTGTGATGAGATCCACGCTGATTTTGTTTACAGCGGACACAAGCATATACCATTCGCTTCCTTGTCTGAAGAGATAAAGAAGATCACTGTCGCATGCACTTCAGCTACCAAGTCCTTTAATATCGCAGGCATTCAGGCTGCGAATATCGTCATCGCAGACGATTCAATGCGCAGGGCGGTTGACAGGTACTCTCTTACGACAGGCGCATACGGACTGAACATCATGGGGCTTGTCGCGACCAGAGCCGCTTATACTTACGGCGATAAGTGGATGGATGAGCTTATCTCATATCTTGAAGGCAATATTGAACTCGTGAAAAGCCGCCTTGCAGGCACGAAGCTCAAGGTTACCGATATCGAAGGAACATACCTTATGTGGATAGATGCATCTGCGCTTGGTATGGAAGATCCTTCGAAATTCTTTCTTGATAATGCGCATATCAAATTCTCCGAGGGCACATTCTTCTCGAATAAGGCCGGGCAGTTCATCCGTATGAATGTCGCATGCCCGAGAAGTATTGTAAATGAAGCATTAGACAGGATTCTCGCAATCCCTGAAATCCATTGATTTTATAAATCCTGAATCCTTGGTATGGGGTATTCTTGACATATAATCGAACTGGTAGTACGATAATCGTACTCACAGTACAATAAATGTACTGATAGTTCGATTATAGGGATTTAGGGAGGTGCTTTTTATGAGCCAGAAGCGCAAAGAGAGATTAAAAGAGATCCACACAGCTTCTGTTTTGGAGGCCGCAGAAGAACTTTTCGAGCAAAAAGGCTTCGATGCCGTTTCAATGGATGAAATAGCCTTCGATACCGGGATCAGCAAATCCACGGTTTATGTCTACTTCAAGAGTAAGCAGATCATCTGGGATTCGATCGTCTGCAAGTATATGGAACTGCTCTTGGAGGATGCAAAGAAAGCAGCTGACGGCGAAGGCAGCTTTGAGGACAGATATTACCGGCTTTGTTTTGACATCGCTGATAAGTTTGAGAAGCATCCGCTGTTCTGCAAGAGTACGCTCGGCAAGATCTCTGTCGATATGGAGCAGGAGCTTTATAAGAAGATCTACGATATCGGCGAGCAGACGAACGAGGAGATCGCAAGATTCATCAGGAGTGGTATAGAAGAGGGCGTTGTCAGGAAAGACATTGATATCTATCCTGCGGTCATCATGATGTGGTCATCGATATCAGGGATAATCTCGATGGCTAACGATAAGGAAGAATACCTTAAGCTCAGATTCAACATGAGTAAGGACGAGTATCTGAAGAAAGCATTTAAGATGCTTTTGGAGGGTGCTTTATGAATGCGATCTATTTAAGCGGATCAGGCAACACGAAGCATGTGGTAACGCTGCTCTTAAACGAACTGGGCAATACCGGAATATGTGCGCCTATTGAGTCAGAAGATGCAATGAAAGCATTGGAGGGAGATGAGATCTTAATTGCTTATCCGACGATGTTTTCGAACATTCCATATCTTGTAAGAGACTTCATTAACAGCCACGGATCATCCTGGAAAGGGAAGAAGATCTTCCTCATTACGACCATGGGCCTTTTTGCAGGTGACGGTACAGGGTGCGCAGCAAGGCTTCTTAAGAAGTACGGCGCAGAGATCACCGGCGGCCTTCAGATCGTAATGCCGGATTCCATAGGTGACTGCAAGGCTCTTAAGAAGTCTAAAGAACAGAATAAGGCGATAATAGATAAAGCAGATAAACGCATTATCGAAGCAGCAAAGCAGATAAGGGAAGGTCGCTATCCAAAAGAAGGTCTGTCTTTTGCAGCACACCTGGCGGGATTATTCGGTCAGAGACTCTGGTTCTACAATAAGACGACAGGTTATACCGATAAGGTCAGGATCGATCCATCTAAGTGCATCGGATGTGGCATATGCGCGAAAAATTGTCCGACGCAGAATATTAAAATAGCAGATGGCAAAGCGGCTGCTAATAGCCAATGCACAATGTGCTACAGATGCGTAAACTACTGTCCGAAGCAGGCAATAACGCTGTTAGGAAAGACGTTATACGAACAGCCGACATACGATAAGAACTCCATGTGAAAAAATAAACCCCTGTCATCATGTGATACCCCAAAAATTACATTGAAGAAAGTTAAAGACTTAATATATAATACGTGGCATGTTTCTTTTGGGGGATAATTTAATATATGGGGAAAAACAAGAAGGAGAGACTGTCTCTATGGCAGACGCTCAAGAATGATGTCTATGCCATAAAACTGGCAGGACAGTTCAGCAAACCGGCATTAATCGGCGCATTCTTCTGCATGCTTATCGGCTATGCAGAATGGGTGTTTTTTGACGGCTATTTTCTGAGGATCA
>JAEEGJ010008202.1_pt1 | contig 29011 bp, 16 predicted proteins | sample 8958761 | NCBI WGS metagenome assembly JAEEGJ01 (sample SAMN16246546, study PRJNA631951) | gut metagenome | biome: gut microbiome; feature: rumen; material: RS-attached | host: Bos | place: Iran: Karaj | collected 2018-10
GACATCAACCCTTTCGCCGTATTACTATCACAAGCCAAAACAACCAATTACGAAATCGCACAGCTATACGACTCCTACGAAAGAGTAAAAAAGCATATCAAAGACGATGTTAATAACACTGTCGAGATCTCATTTAACACCATCGATAAATGGTTCACAAAAGAAACCCAACTGTGTTTTTCAAAGATACGAAGAGCTATTATTGATGAGCCTAACGGCAGTATCCGTAAATTCCTTTGGGTATTGATGTCAGAGGCAGTTAGAACAGGAAGTAATGACAGGACTTCCACTTTTAAACTGCACCAACGGAGTCAGGAAGAACTGGAACGCCGCCATGTAAATGTTATTCAGGAGTTTTATGATTTGGTTTCGCAAGGCCTATCGGATTTCGAATACTTTCAGGACAAAATCCGTGATAAGAATTGCCGTTATGGGAGTGCCACGATTAAATGGGGAAACACACAAAAGGGAATAGACTCTGAACAAAAATTTGGCCTCCTTGTTTCTTCTCCCCCATACGGTGACAACCATACGACCGTAACATACGGCCAAACATCCTATCTTCCTTTGCAATGGATTGACCCCAAAGACATCGACTGCCCATACGATTACTTGAAAACCACACAAGAAATTGACCGTCAGAGTCTTGGCGGGTCAATCAATAGGAAAGCTCTTTCTGGACAAAGAGACCGGCTCATCGAAAAATCGAAGAGTTTTGAAGATTTTTATTTTTCTATCCCTGAAGAAGATAGAGAACGTTACAACAAAACCATTAGCTTTATTGCCGACTTTGACGAAAGTCTAGACAGTATTACTTCGGTAATGGACAAAGATGCTTTCTTTATTTGGACAATCGGAAACAGGACTGTTGGAGGCAGGGAAATTCCCAATGCTCGAATACTTATAGACTTAATGCAATATCGTGGATTTGAATTGTTTTTCAGTGCTGACAGACAAATCTCCAACAAGACCCAGCCCAAAAAGAACAATTTCTCCAAAACCATGGACAAAGAGGATATTTTGATATTCCATTAAAACAGAATTGAATGAAGGATCCCAAATTTGATATCAACCCTCATGTCATCAGACAACTAGGTGCAGAGCTTGTGACAGACCATACAACTGCATTGATGGAACTTGTCAAGAATTCCTACGATGCTGATGCTGACTATGTTAAAATCACAATCAATACCAAAGACATCTTGGACGACCAAAATCTGTTCTATCCGAACAAAAAGGGATACATCATTGTTGAGGATAACGGATTTGGCATGGATGAGGACACTATCATTAACTCATGGTTGGTAATATCGTTCTCTAACAAAAGAGCTGTTGATGGCGTAAAACCTAAAACACCAAAAGGTCGCACGCCTCTTGGCGACAAAGGATTAGGCCGACTTAGTACACAAAGGCTAGCCCAAATCTGTGAAATTTATACCAAGAAAGAAGGCGAGCAGGCTTTTCATGTTGGATTTGATTGGAACACATTTGATACTGCCAAAAAATTACAAGATGTAACTGTTAAGCATGACGAGACTTATTTGAAACAGCCTCATGGTACAAAGCTTGTTTTAACAGGAATCAACGATGAGGACTATTGGAGAGGGAAAAATCTTGAAGCGTTCAAATCCTCAATATGCAAATTGATTTCACCATACAAAGAGCTGAGGCCTTTTAATGTATATTTAACCATTGATGGAGAAAACATTGATGTAATACAAGAGATGGGCAAATTAAATCAACTAAGTACATCGGAGGTGGTATTTCAATATGAAGACGGATTAATGAAATTCGATTTCAATATTCGGTTACGCAAATTGACAGGTACTAAGAACAAAGAATTTGAAGAAAGAATTTTGCCTGATGGTGGCAAACGGTTTTTAGAGTTTTTCTTCAACGATAAAAAACGGTCTTCTTCTTTCAAATTAGCAGAGAGAAATTATTGGTTAAATGTTCATCAAGAGTTTAGGCTAAGTGAATTAGTCAATGTAAGTGTGTTCGAAGACCATAATGTTGCTGACCCTGGTAATTTTTTCGGCCAGATTCAAGAGTTTAGTTTTTCTTATTATACCCAAAACAGCGACTGGTGGACTCAATTATACTCCAACTTTGATGAATATAAAACGTTTATTCAGAACCAAGTGGGAATCAGAATCTACCGTAATGGCTTCTCAGTAAAACCATATGGCATTTCAGATGGTGATGATTGGCTAAACTTAGGGAAGGGACAAACTAGCAATAGCTCTTTTTATGGTTTTCGACCTTACAATGTCATTGGATTTATTGCAATTGACGAAGCGATAAACAAGAATTTAAAAGATAAGACAGATAGAGAAGGTTTTATTGATAACGAGTATTACCGTAACTTCTATACATTAGTAACCGAAGTCGTAAGTAGAGTCAATCAGGAAATGGAGAATCTTCGCAGAAGTTACGTTGACTTTCTAAAATCTTTTGCATCTGAAAACACAAAAATCAAGACAATAAAAGAAGCATTCGACACAATCTCAGAACAAGCTGAAAAAGGCAAAAAGATTGCTTCTTCGTACACACAAACACAAACAAGACTCAATTCTGCTCAACAACAAATTAAAAAAGTGTTGGAAAACAGCAAAACCGATTTGTTTGAGCAATCCACTGATTCTGCAACCATTCAAGCCTTACAAGACATTTCCAAATTATTGGAAGAGTCAAAGCAAGTACTTGAAGAAGCTAATACGGTTTTGAATGATTCAAAATATTTAGAAGAAGCTTGCGGATTAATACAACCAAAACTTGAATTGTTAGAAGAACAATTGGCTGACTTTTCGGAGTTGGCTTCACTGGGATTGATCTCCGAAATGGTTTCTCACGACTTAGGAGGAATTGCCAACCGTTTGCTTGGGAAAAGTACCGAGTTAGAGCAAAAGCTCAAAAGTAACGAGGGAGTTGATGTCAACCAGATTTACAGCGTAATCGATTTCATTAAAATGACCGTTGCTTCATTGAAATCACAAATGAAGCATTTGGATTCTTCTATGAAATATACTCGCGAGAAAAAAGAGACTTTCAAAGTTGGCGAGATGCTGAAAGAAGAAGAAATGGCTTACTACCAAAACAAACCCAATTGTTCGCATATAGATTTTCGTTGTATTGTTGAGAATGATTTTGCCGTAACAATGAACAAAGGAAAATTTATCCAAGTGATGGACAATCTCATTAACAACTCTATTTACTGGTTAAATGCTTACCAAAACAAAATATCTGGCAAACCAACCATTTCAATCCGAGTTGATAATCCATGGGTTTATATTGAAGATAATGGTTTAGGAGTTGACCCAACCATTGAAGAAGGATTGTTTGAACCTTTTGCCACCCGTAAGCCCAAGGGTGAAGGAAGGGGCTTGGGGCTTTTCATTGTTCGCCAATTATTGGACAATGTTGGCTGCGAGATCTTTCTCGACCCCATTAGAAATGAGTACAAACGCCGTTATCGTTTTTCTATCAATTTGTTTAATGTCATAACAAAATAATTATGGAAGCTAATCCCGCAATTGACGTTAATAACGCCAAAGACGTTGTATCAAAGCTTTTAGAGGCGAGACATATCACCAAAGTCATGTATGTTGATGAGGATTTTGACTCAAGAGGATATAAAGCGAATTTCGAGAGTTTTGTTGGTGCGCATCATTCAGACAAGGATCTTCCTTATGCTCATGAAGACCCAGAAATTGCAAAACGACAGTTTAATCTATGGTGGGCAGAAGAAGTTGAAGAATCAGATAGAATGAATGCCGTTACAGAATTTGGTATCAAACGTTCTGAGACAGAAACAGAACAGAGTCTTATGAGTTTGATTGACAATAATAAACTGTTCTGTGTTTCTCCTGATGAATTTAAGTCATCAAACATTGAAGACGGGTTAGACGAAAATAATCAAATTCTGATTTTGATGGACCAAGAATTGGAAGGTTATGGAAAAGGATTTGATTATTTGAAGAAATATGACAATCAGGATTATATTCAATGTGGCTTGTTTTCTGGCAGATTCAACAAAGATGAAGAAATAGGGAAATGGGAAGAATTGTGCGGTTTTTCACCATGCATTTATCCCATATCCAAAAAAAGAGTGACAGAAGGAGATACGAGCGATATTGTTGAAGGATTAAGAAATGTACTTTGGTTAAGACAGATTTCCGAAATAAAAAAGCTCTATAGGGAGACCGTCTCACATGCTTTTGAAGAGACCTCTTCATATATTAGCCAGATAGACCCTGCTTCTTTTGATAACATAGTGATGGCCAAATCAGAGACAGAAGGGTGTTGGGAGTTTGATACATTACATAGGATTGGATTAGTGGCATTAAGTAATCGTGTTAAAGAACAATTGGCAAACAATCAAGCATTTGACAGCTTCCAAACATCAACTTCTTTCTTGCGAACCATAAAGAGTGTTGTTTCGGACAACATTCCTAAAACCTCAACAAAGCTAGTCCATGAAATTACTAATATAGAGAAGTTTGACAACGGAAAATACATCAATCATATATATAGTCAATTATGTAACGGAGATGTATTTACAATTGGAGAAAACTATTTTATGCTTCTTTGCCAACCATGTAATTTAGAAATCAGATCCACTGGTCAAAGAAGTAACAACAGTGAGCAATGCTATCTTATCCCAATGGAAAAAGAAAAACTAGATGCTAATTCCAATTATCAATATGGTAGGGTGATTAAAGATTTTGAGCTTGACACAAATTATTTTTTAAGGTACAATAGAGCAGAACTACACTCTATACGAATACTCGATCTGGTTTCATATAATCAAGATGGTTCTGCTATAATTGATTTCTCAAATGACAATCTTGAAAACAAGCCAATACAAGCCAACCAAATCAAAAGATACAATAGCATTTTAAAGTACTTTAAAAAGTATTTGGAAGGACTAAAATCCATTCGCCAAACTGATGTAAAAACTCCTTTAGCAGGTAATTTCTCACTAGTTGAAAAAATGTTTACTAATCCAGACTGTAAAGGAGCGTTTATAAAGAAACCCACAATAGATATAGATAACAACAAAGCGGATTTCAACATCAAACGAGTCGGAAGGTTGAAAGACCCATGGGCACAAGAGTACCTACAAGAATTCATGGCTTATCTAAGCCGCCCAGCCTATCCCATGGATTTGGAATAAACTTCTGTTTTCTTATTACTCCGTTCTACGGTAGGTGATTTTACACTGTAAGCAGGGACGAAGGGCGAGGTCGTAAGTGCCCATCTGGAAGTAGTTGCGGTTTTCCTTGTCGGGGTTGAGGTCTTTATAGATGTGGATGCCACGACCGAGGATGATTTCCCAATGGGTATCGGTGCGGATGCAACGGTCATGCAGGTTGGGGTCAATCTCGTAGAGGAATTGCATATCGGTGCTTTCATTATCTTCGAGGGTTTCTTTGATGGAGCGTAGATCCTCATCGATGCGCAAGCGAATGGCTTCGTCTTCAGATGTATTGTTGGTAACCAACTTGAAGCATTTGCAGGTGCCAGTCTTGACCAGCATTTCGATGAAACGCACAAGGTTGGTCATCTGATAGGGATGCGACAAGTAAGGCTCTTCGAGCTGTACAATTTTGGCTCCTTCCATATAGGCTGCAAACAGCTCATCATAGCTGTAGCCTGAATCGCCATAACTGATATCTATGGATTTTTCCGTTGGGATGGGCTTGCCGTCAGGAATGGGCAGCGGGATGGGTTGCTCTTCTTCCTGCTTTTCCTCTTCTGGCTCAATTGGCACAACGATGTCGGGATATTTGCGCGGGTTTTGCGTGGCTGGTGAATAACGGCTTTCGGGGCAATAGACGACCACTTTCTTCCCCTCTCTGTTGATGTATGACATATTGATGTTGGCATACTCATCATCAGGCTTACGCTTGTTGAGTTGTTCCTTGACACGGCGACGGCCTTCGATGGCATATTCCACAATCTCATCAAAATCCTTATCGGTGAACTCGCCATAAGGGAATAATAGCTTGATAAATCCTGAAATGGTCTTTTGCAAAGCTCTGCTGTCGCGGCCCTCAATGCCATCGCCTTTTTTGAGGCGTTGATTGACCAGGCCAACATAATCGCTATCGTGGGTAAACAGATAGTGCAGAATTTCAGAAAGGTAGTCGGTAATGAGGCCGTAGTTGTTGTTGTAGCTGCTATCATCGATTTTGGGAATCTCCCAACCGGGTATGTAATTATAGATACGGTCGATGATGGCGAGGTCGAAGGCTGGCGGCAATGTGATAAGAAGGTCGTGATTATAGGAGTTGACAATGGTGGGGATATTGAGGTCGAAATTGCCGACGAAGGAGAAGCTGGCGTAGCCAGTGACTTCCTGACCACGGGAGAAACGACCGTTGGCCATGTAGTCCTTCATGATTTGAACGGTATCAGAATCTTTGATTTTCATCTTGGCCACCTCGTCGAAAGCGACATTATCCCAATAGCCTACAGCACCGACTTGGCGGCGCTGGTTGTTGTAGAGCAATGTGGCAGTGCTGGCCTGACCTCCCGACAACAGCGTTGAATAAGGCGAAAATTCTGAATAGAAGAATGACTTACCCGTGCTGCGGCCACCGAGTTCGATGCTGTTGTAGTTGCTTTGAACGAGGGGCAAGAAACGGGAAAGGATGTGGAATTTGAGGCGGCGACCGTCTTTGTCGCCTTTGAGCTTGCGGGAACGCTCAGCAAGCCAATCGGGATTGATGCCAATGCTACGGATGAGGATGTCAATCCATTCGTCGGTGGTGAACTGCTTGCGGGCTTCCATGAACTGGTTGACATCGAAGCGACCGATTTGGATGGGACGAAGATCTTCGACATAGAAAGCGTAGTTGTCTTCTTCCACCTCGTTGTATGCGAGCGTGACCTCAGCCCAGATACCACTTTCGAGCAGCTTCTCATTCTTTTGATAGAACTGCGGATTGATGGCAATGCGCGATGAGCCGAAGTTTTCCATTTCTGCCCAATAGCGTTTTTCGCGTTCCACATACTTCACATGGATTTTGTCAATGAACTTGTGGTGCTTCTCCTGCTCCACCTTGGACTGGGCCTTGTTGGATTCATCGGGGCGCACATAATTGCGTTCAATGATTTTGAGCACAGCCTTTTTGCCTTCCTCAATCTCTTCTGGATCATCGGAAGCGCAATAGCGCGACAGAAGAAACTCCAGCACAAAGGATGGCACATTGACTGCGCGCTTGATTTCGTGAAGCAGGTCTTTGCGAACGACCTTGCCGGGGAACAAATCTACGAGTTTGGCATCTAATTTATCCATATAGCGTTTTGTTTATTATCAGTGAAAGATTAGAAATCGAATTCGGTTTGAAGGGTTAGCGTGGCTAAGGTTAGCTTGGTATCTGCATCGAGCAAGGTAACTGTGAAATCGCCAGAGAAGCCTTCTTCGATGGCGATGGCCTGTTTGATGGAAAGCGTATCAGCAGGAATGGTGACGATGCCTGTTGTTTCGTTGTAGTATAAAGATTCAATTGGTTTGGCCATAACCTTGCCTTTACTATCGGTGACTTGCATGATGACATGGAGCTCGTTGCTGAACAACTCGTCGGTGGTTATTTCAATTTGAATTGATGGATTGAGGATGCGTACTGTGCCTGACTGTTTGTTCTTATAGGCCAAGGAAGCTGAGAAATGAGATTGTTCATGCTCTATGCGTTTGAGGGTGACGATTGGAACGATGTTTTCCTGTAGGGACAGGCCTTCGTGGAAGTAGGCACAGCTCTTCTCGAAAACGCCAAAGCTTTCGGCAAAGCCGAAGCGGAACACATCGGTTTGGATGCCCAGATGCCCAGGTTCGAGGAGCATCACATTGGGCGCGGGGTTGATGTCGCCAGCGACACAACGGCGTTCGGACAGCACCATGTTGCCCAACGGAGGCGTTATTTTATCACCGTGCATATAATCGGGTTGCATCATAAAGCCGTGGTCGGCCATGATGAAGGCTTGCTGAAAACCTCGCTCAGGTTTCAGACATTCATCGATGCAGCGATAGATGGTGTTGATTTCGGTTTTCATCGAAGAGAAACCGAAATCAGTGCGTTTGGATGATTCGCCTGCAGCGTCGATGGCCGTGCTGCGAATAACAAGCAACTGGGTATCGGCTGGGATATTGGCGGCATCAAAAGTGTCGGAGGTCATATCATAGACTTTGGCCTGGGTGGCTTGTTCGATGTATGCAATACGCTCTGAAGGTATGGCGATGAGCTTATCATCAAGGAATGCTTGTAGCTTTCCCTCGACTGGCTTCAGTGTCATCTTTTCCGCATTGGGCAAGAGTGCGGCCATGCCAAAGCGTGTGACAGGTGGCAAAGCGCAAAGCGAGGGAACGCAAGAGACCTCGAAATAAGGGCTGGCTTTTTCGGCCATTTCCATGCCTATCTCGAAGCGGAACGCATCGGCCATAACAAGCACCACTTTCTTGCCTTGGGCAAGCAATGGAGCGATATGGGTGCTGAATGCGTTGGTGTTGCGCTGGATGCCAATTTCACCTTGCAACCCTTCGCTGGCCACCGTTTGTTGGTATTGCTGCACTTCGGTTTCGGTAAAAGAGCGATAGGCATCTACAACGGCTTTTGAAAGGTCGTTGATATAGGGCGATACATGGCTGATGTCCTGCTCGATGGTCATGTAGTGACGGAAAGCATTGTCGGCCTTATAGCCCGTGGAGGCATACCATTGAGCGATGTCCTTAAATGAGGCATCAGCGGGTATGCTCTTTGAAGCATAGATGACCGCAAACAACTGGCAAGCATGGTCGGCGAGGTTCCAAAACTGGCGCACACTGTCGTCAGTTCCGTACCAGATGCTTTGCTTGTTCTTGGTCACCATTGCTGCAGCTTGTTCGTACTGGCCACTGCTGACAGCTTGGTTGAAACAGGTATATTCAACCTTGTTCTCGAAAGCGAAGGTGACCACGGCACCAAGGTTGGTTGCTTTAGCAAAGCTATCGGCAAGGTGCAATTTCTCCGATATGCGATTGGCTTGGCATACATAGTCCTCACGCATATCCATGTGGTTGCGGATGCTGTTGCAGAGGTCGAAGATGGTTTCCTTATTCTCAGGCAAAGCCATAGGAATAGAGGCCATTGTATCGGGCAATTTGGTGGGCAAGTCAAGGACAAATTCGCTGAAAAGCAGGTATTGCCAAAGGTTTTCCTGCACTGAGGCCAGCGAATTGCCATCCGCATTGAGGCCGGGATAATGGTTCTCTGCCAACTGCTTCCATTCCTGCATCCACGACAAATCGGCGACTGATTCAAGGCGCAACAAACCAAGGGTCATTTCCTTTGGGCTCTTGCCATGGGTAAGGTTTTCGAGCACGGGATAGCTTGCGCCACCTTGCAAGGCATTGATGGAATTAAATTTGAGGTTGCCTTCGGCTTGCAGCTTGTCAATCTCAGCAGTCTTGTTTGGCAGGAAGCGTTTGCTAATCATCAGCAAATCGTCGTTGGGACCAAAGGGGAAACACTCGCCGATTTGCGACAAGGCATAAAAAGGATCATCACTCTTCTCGCCTTCGGTGGCTGGAATGTGTTTGGAGCGGTAGATAAGCATACGCGCCTCGCGGTCTATCCCCAGCTTATTGAGATAGCAATCAAAGGCTTGCTCATAGGCGGCAAACGGGGTTTTGGTGGTGTTGATAACCGTGATGCCTTTGTTTTCGGCAAGTGGCAACAACGAAGTGTATTTGCCTTCGGGGTCGTAAACGGTGAGGACAGGATGCTTGTCGCTCATCCGAGAAATCCAGCTATCGATGATAAAACCTTGTATATCCATGATTCGTTTTGTTTATTCGTCAATATCAAGCTCGGCTTGGGTTGTGTTGGTGCGGCGACGCGTAGCCCTTTCGCGAGGACGGTTTTCGCATAGTTCTTCGAGGCCATGAGTGAGTGCCATACACCAGTCGCGACGCGCCTTTTCGCGGATGCGTGACGGGAACATGGCGTAAGCCAAATGGCTCCAGTCGTACTCGCCCCGCTGCAGCTCGGCAAGATTGTCGCGGCATTCGTTTTGCCATTGACGGTGACGGAACAAGGCGACAAGCGGAGCCGCAGTGACTGGCACACCGTCGTCGTGGTTGGGTTTGTAGTTGGTGTTGATGCGGCGCAGCTCTTCAGTGAGGCCTTCGTTTTCCTGCTGGAGCAACAACCAATGGTTGGCTTCGGCCTTATCGTTGGCAGCTTGTGCCTTGGTAAGGTTGTTGCGGATGATGGTTGCTTCGCTTTCGAGCTTCAGGATGAGCGAAGGCAGGGTGTTTTGGTTGAGCTTGGGATAGTATATCCAATAAGTGATTTCGCCTTGTGGCGAAGAGACTGGCCAATAGATGGGAGCCTTGCGGCGGCTCTTGGTGTAGCGACGGAAGTGGTAATCGAAGAAGCCCATAGGCTCATCGAAGTATTGCTGAAGGCTATCATAACCGATGAGCCTGCAAAGCTCGAACTCCACATCATCGGCGATGGTTGGCCAGATGGCGTGGATGACATCGCGGACGCGTTTGGCGAGGCAAAGCGGACTTTGATCATCGTTGGAGAGGATGCCGTCATCAGGGATGTTGACGGGATAGTTGGCAGGGGCATTGCCCAGACTGACCACTGGCATGAACGGCAGTGCATCGAACACATCGCCGAAAGGCGGGATGGTGTCGGGATGCTGAGCGAAGCGAACATCCCAGCGGCCGAAGGCCATGCCAACCAGCTCTTGGATGATTTCCTGAGCGATTACTTGACGGTCGATGACATTTTGCTGCGTGGCTCCATCGATGGAAATCAGCTCTTCGTAGGGGCGGCGGTTCTTATAGTCGTTAAGGGTTTGGCGGAAATCGCTGTCTTTCTCAATGTTGGCCAAATCCATCCAAAGGTCATCGTTTTGCTTGACCAGCTCTAAATAGGTGTCGTTATCATTGCTCAACTGTTGCTGCATGACATTGATGGCATCGGCAATGGTGGTGGTGATGTTCAACTGCCCTATCAGTCCATGATATTCCAAATTGGTTTCATCAAGGCTGAACCAAAAGCGTTTTATGGCGATTATTTTGTTTGATAACTTTTCAATGTATTCTTGCTGTTTTTCAAATTCAGGCATTGGTAATATATTCACATATCCATTACCCTTATGTTGTGCACAATACAGGTTTATCGTGTATTGAGAAAGAATTGAATTAAGATACGATAAAGAGGAAAACGCTTTACTAGAGGAAATGTTAGGAATTGCAAGTCCTTCTGCTGTAAACATAAATCCTTTTTTCAGTACATGAGCATCTAAAATCTCTCCCCTCTTACCAAAACCTGTTTTGCCAGTCATTTGTAGATGTAGACTTCTAATATTACAACTACTATCAGCTCTAATAATGTTTTCGTCCCATCTTACAACATCGTGATATGTATGGTAGAACATTGAAAAACTTCCACCATTATACATTAAACGAAAATGAGAATTGTTTTCAATTTCGTAGAAAACCTTTGGGTATTTTGTAGCAGCAAAGTCATTTCCTTTTTTTGCTTCCATACCCCTTTTTTCTAGAGTTTTATTTTGGAACAATTCCAAAATGTTGTGGTCAAAATAATAACCAATAATTGCATTTGGCAGATTTTCAAATTCAATGGATTTACTTAAAAAAGTCCATTGGGTTTGTTCTCCTTCTTTGAGGCGATTTATCATCGCCTGAATCTGCAAATGTTTTTCTTCAGGATTAACATCTTTAACATCAAAGAAAACTCCAGATACATCAGAGCTGCCTTTGCGAAGCACCATGGTAGAGGTTTCAACACTGGCATCCAGCACTCCCCAACCAGTATCAGCACAATGAGTAATGAAGCCACAAAGGTTTTGCTTACGGAAGTTTTCGTAAGAAGACTTGATCATCACGGTGCGGTCGAAGATAGCACCCAGACGGCCTTCATCGGTGAGGAGCTGTTGCATACGGATGAAGAAGGCACAGACCAGGTTGCGGCACCAGTTGGAATAGTTGGTATCAAGATAGGTGGAGGTGTTCACTGAGCCTTCGCCAAAAGGCGGATTCATAAGGATGACATCATAGCGCTGTTGGCACAGCTCAATGAACGCAAAGCCACGGATGGCATCGTCGGTGAAAAGCACATTTTCATAGCCTTCTTCTTCGCTAAGCTGTTGCGAAAGCGAGCGGAGGGCGTTCTGCAGGTTATCCGTGACCTGAGCAAAGAATTGCGCCTTTGCCTCGCGGCTTGAAAGCTTGGCCGCCTGAAGCGCTTGCGCTTCGTCGGCCTCGGCGTTGGCCGCAAACATGCTGAGTTGGGAGCCTCGGTTGACTTTGCTCCAGTTGCTGCGCAGATCCTCAATTTCGCTTTCAATCTCCTTTTCCATTCGGATGAGGAGACCAGCTTCGCCCACATAGAGCATCTTATCCCAGACCTTACGGACCAAACGCTGCATGGGCTTGTCGAGACCTTGCATGAGGGCTGAGAGCATACGCTTGTTGCCCGGCATGGCCTCGGCAAGGATGAGGTTGGAACGACGGATGAGCGGACGGTTTTCGGAAGCAATGCCCATTTCGCTATAAGAACGCTGCGCACGAAGCCAAAGGCTGAGTGCAGCCATCTGCAGGGCGCGAGGGTCAATCTCGCAACCGTAAAGGTTGTGTTCGAGGATAAGACCAGGAATGAGGTGACGGAATGATTCGCGCGTCTCGGTGTAGCGGAAATCGTGCAACAGCGAGGGTTGGTTGTCCCAAGCATCGAGATAGATGTATTCCATGACTTCGTAGGCATAGATTCCGAAGTGCATGGAGCCGCAAGTTGGGTCGAGGATGCGGATTTCGGTAGGCTCTTTGAGTGGCACCGAAGGCAGCTCCTCATCGGGACGGCACACCATGTATTGACAGATGTCGCCGATATGGCTTTGGCCATTGGTCATTTCGTACCAATAACGGCCAAGGGCGTTGTCGGTCAAGAAACGGACGATGTATTCGGGCGTAAAGAACTGGTTGCGAATGGCCATTTCACGGCTATTGCGCGGCTTGTTGGAAGCATCGCGCACGGCACGACGCTCTTCGATGGAATTGTAGTATTGGTAAATCCAGCCGATGGTTTCGTCTTCCTGCCAAAGGTTGAGGGTTTCGCCTGTTTGCGCATCCTGTGAAGCCGTGAGCTGCTCATCGTTGATGAGGTTGAAGAGCGCGAACATAGCTGTCTCATCAGGAAAGATGAGGCCATAAGGCGAAAAACGGTTGAAGATGGAAGGCAGCTCGACCGAAAGTTCATCAAAGACGGATTGAATGTATGCCACATAGCGATTGAACAAAGGCATGTCGATGCCTTTGGTGACTTCTTTATAGACATCGAAGCCGCCAGAGTTGTAGCCGTTGCGGATAGACTCGAAAATAAGCTCACGCTCCTCACACATGCGCAAGGCGCAGAAGCGGTTGAGGATGGTGAAAGCCTGCTCAGCCACCAGCTGGCCGACGGCGATGCGCTCGGCATTGGCGGTGTTGGCTGGCAAAGCGTTTTGGATATGTTGCAGGCGGTCGCGAAGGAGCTTGGCCGTATGTAGGATGGTGGTGTCATCAGTGGGCAGCTCTTCAACAGCAAGTTGACGGCCATCCATCCAGATGCCGTAGTGCTGTTGGAGCAGAGCCGTTACATTGTCGGTAAGAAGGGTTTTCGCCCTTGTGACAAAACGCTCGATGACGGATTTGCCAGATTGAGAAATCATGCGATTAGTCGTTTAATTCAAGTTCGATAGAAGAGCCATTGTCAAGCTCGTTGATGTGCTGTTGGAGCTGGTTGATGATTTGCATCAAATCAGCTTTAGTGGTGATGTGACGCTTAAGTGTATAGCGATATTGCTGAGGGTTGGTTTCGTGAACCGAGGAGCCGCCACCTGTGCCAGGCATGCCTGGACCCTCAGGAGGAACTGGAGAGCCACCACCTGTGCCGGGGATGACAGCAGGCTTGTTGGCTTCGACAAACTCCTGAATCTTCTTTTTGATGTTATCAAAATGATGATTCATGTTGACCTCGAAGGAAACATTGATCATGTCTCTGAGGTTTTCCAAAGAAGGCTCGCTATAGCTGAACTCGTATCGTGAAAGACGCGTATCGATGACGGCCTTTTGCTCGTCTTTAAGGCTTATGTATTCTTGTGACTGCTTGATTGACTCGACCTGTATATTATAGCTGGCCGTTTCTGAAGCGCAATAGGTGCTGCAAGCACCGTCGATAGCGGTTTCAATGTCGGTAAGCAATGCGTTCAATTCGGCGGCACGCAGATACGCATCGGGGTCGGCGATAATAAGATTGTACTTGTTTTCTATCGCGTTGACCTTCTTGAAGTATTCGTTGAGCGTATCAGATTTGGGCAACTTATTGGTTTCGATGATACGATGGTCAATCTTGCGGATGGCATCAAGGAACTTCGATTTTGTGTCTTCATCATACACGCTCTTTGCGTAAGTGAAGGCATTTTCGCAATCCTTGGTCAACAGCAAGGCAGGTGCTTCAGCACCTTCTGACTTGTCGATTTGATCAATATAGTTCATGGCTCGTTGCAAGACATCATCACCTGCCATTTGGAATTTTTGATAGGTGTCAAGCATTTTACGAGTGTTATGAACAAACACCCCCTTGCAGATTTTTTGATATGCCGCTTCGCAGATTTTATCCTTTTGAGGCAACACCTGACCTACATTGAAGAGCTTTTTCAGCTTATTGATGACTTCAATCAGCTGGGCTTTAGTAAGCTCTTCATCGGTGTTGAGCGACAGACCGACATTGTTGAAGGTTGTAGTGGTGCCCATCTCCTTAGCTGCCGTTTCAGAGAAGACCTTATAGGACTTGGCACCAGCACGAAGTTCGATGACACAGGCTTTGAGCAAAGTAGCAACAAGATAGCGGGTGGTTTCCTTGCTCCAGCCGTAGGGCGTGGCATCGAAATGCGTCAGCACTTCGCTGCCAGAGGTAATATCCTTTTGTGCGATGAACTCCTTGACCTCGACGAAAGCGAGGTTAGCGGTGTCGATAGAGCCGTCTTCCTTGAAAATGTCAAGTAGGTTCAGTGAATGAGGAAGTGTGCTGGTATCGGTGTATTTAGCCAAAGAAGTGACATCTGTGGCTTTCATCGACACGGGAGCCAGCTTGTATTTGTTGTAGATGGTTTCGGCAGCTTTCTTCAAGGCTTCGGTCTTATAGTTGGCTGCTGTGACCTGCTGAGGCGAGCCACGGAAGATGATTTCACTGTTGTTTTGGGCTTCTTTAAGGTAGTTCAAAACCTTTTGGCGTTTGCGCTCAGCATCGTCCTTTTGGGCGCGGACATAGTCCTGCACCTCCTTATTGGAATCGGACTTATGGTTAGCATAGACACGATCACCGCGGACAATATCAATAAGCAGGCTATTGATATCGTTCTTGTAGGTGCATATCCAATAGAGCGTTTGATTATTCTCTGCTCGGGTACTTTCGGTGGTTAGTTCTTTGTGTACATCCTGGAAGCTGGCAGCATCGACGAAACGAATGTTGATTTTGATATTGTCTTTAGGGAAGATGTTTATGTTGTGACGACCATAGAACAGTTCGACGCTGGCATTGATATGCTTTGATTCAAAGATGCTGACAGAGGGTGCTGGCATAAAGATGTCTTCCACCAGTTTTTTCATCACCTCAGACAATTCAGCTTCGCGTGGCACATAACCCAGTTCGGACTGGACAGTCAGGATGGCATTGGTCATGAAGCGGAATTTGCCATCGATTTCCTGCAAGGTCACACCAGGAGTGCCAATGATTTTGTCAATCTCATTGCGGACTGCGGTTTTGTCGACATCGGAGCCAATACGGTTGTAGAGCAAAGAACAGAGATTGTCGAAAGTAAGGTCAAAGTCATCGAGGATTTGCATGATGGCCACCGTCTTGCAGATGCGGATGGCCAAAGCATCATCGGCAAAACGCTTGATGGCGTTTTGAGCCGACTCAGTGATGTCGCGGAAATCCTTTGACATTTCCATATCGGCCAAAAGTATGTCGTAGAAATGCTCAGTATTGGCCAACACACCCACATTTTCATCGGCGAGGTGGTTGTCGACGAGAATATCGCGCACGAGGCGGATGACGGAACGAAGACCAACACCACCTGTGCTGCTGGCCAGCTTTTTAAGCTGACACATCAGGATGTCGATATGGACTGGCAAGAAGGGATAGAGATTGGCAAAGACCTCTTCATCAAGGATGGACTTATAGAGGGTTTTTTCGCCTACATTGAGCTTTGTGGCCAACTTGATTTTGGCCTCGTTATCGTTGAAGAGCTTCTTCAAATAGGCTTTGCCATCCACTGACTTGCCGAGCAAACGCTTGGTAATAATCTCCTTGATGTCGTTGGCCTCGATGTTGACTCTTGTCGTGAAACGCTCAGCAAGTGTACGGATGCTATCAAGGTTACTACCACTATCGTCTGTTAGCGTCTGTTGAGCAGTGGCAATCAACCAAACATCGCCTTTGAAACTGTCTTTGATGGTGTGCATCAAGCCCTGGAGCTTGTTGATTTGCGTTGGGTCGGCATTGATGAAATGGCCGACCTCATCAAGGACAAAGATGATTTTATCCTTGCCTGTAATGTTTTTCACCAAATCATACAAGCGTTGGATGCGTTCCTTTTCGTTTTCGATGACATCAATTTTCAACGCCTTAAACTCTTCAGCAGATTTGAAATCATCTGGGAAATAAATGGGCGCATACTTTGCCGCCTTGTTTTTAGCACGGATGTTAATGTTGTGAATATCTTCCCAGTCCTGATTCTCTTCTTTTTTGAATTGTTTACAGAACTCTTCGTATCGACCATCAGCTTTCAGCATTGCCTCAAATTCAAATACTGCTGAATCTGTCGCGGTTGATACGCCAAGGAGTTTAAGGGTTTCGTAATAGATGCTATCACTAATGGTGGGATATTTACCTGTGCGGGCATCAGCGTCCATATCAATCATCACGACAAAAGGATTGAACTTGCTGATGATAGTGTTATGGAAGGCTTTAAGTGTCGGGTCTTGAATGCGATCCATGAGGCGGGTGCCGAATGACACACCATCTACAATTTTAGCCTTATCGAAAGAATAGCCGAGGTATTTGGCGAAGGAGCTTTTGCCCGAGCCATAGAAGCCAGACACCCAGATGCCGACTTCCTTGGATGATTCGGAAAAAGCGCGTTCGAGTTTTTCGAGAACATTCTGGTAATTATCGTGGAGTTTTTGCGTTACCACATACTCGTTAATCTCCTTGCCAAGGTCTTCGGCAGAGCTGGCGGCAAAGGTGACAACACTTTCTATTTCGCGGTCGAGTTTCTTACTCTCATCAAACAATTCTTGAATTTTCATGGTCAGAAGTTTTTGGAACGGTAATTACCATCGAGTTTATAGAAATTGAGAAATCTTTTGGCGAAGCCTTGTGCCTCGCCCGGGTATAGGACAAGCATGGGGACTGTGATTTTGTTGTAAATCGTGTTCTCAATCAAGCCCATCTTATAAAGTGGATGGAGCATCTCCAAATCGGTGACTACGATGAGAGGATGCTCAGCAGATTTGACTTGTTCTTGGAAATCGAGGATGGCCTTTTCCATCCACTTGGTTTCCTGTGTTTCGACGGCAAGGCTTTCGAAGATTTCATCTTCGGAATAGGAGTCGTCGAGCAACTCATCTTTATCAGGATAGTTGTTGAGGTATTCGAGGATGCGCTGGCCAATAGAAAACAGCTCGACCTCGAACCCGTAATACTTGGCTTTGGGGATGAGCGTTTCCTTGATGATACGCTTCATGTCAATGGCATCGCGCACATCGTAGGTGACATAACAGATGGGTTTGTCGCCTGTAGGGTTGGTTATATCGGGGCGGTTCAGATAGCTGAGTGCCTGGTTGAATTTTTCATCATAAGATGCCATTGATCATTTCCTCCATAGAATTAAATTTCCAAGATATATCAATAAGATTGCCAGACGACTGGGCAATAAAGCCATTGGCAAGGCTAAGCTGCATAATGGCCTGACGCACCTGCTGCGGGGTGAGATTGAAGAGCTGCCAGTCCTCGTGATTGCAGACATCGACATCAGACAGGCCAGCAAAATGAAGCTCGTGCATCAGATATAGCACAGTGAAGTCGGCTATTTGGTAGGGCAAAATCTCGTAGCGACGGTTCATGAAGCCAAAATCGACCAATGTGGCAAACACATAGGAAGCGTTTTTGCGTTGGAGTCCATCAGACCAGCTTGCCTGCCCACTCTCACAGATTGATTGAATGAAGCGATGAATGGCGTTGTGAGGGAGCACAATCAAATCTTCATTTTTGACGGGATTGAGCATGGTGGTAATGAAGTCGTAGAACACAGCGTGTTGACGAGCGCAATAGAGCATCAGCAACTGGCTGAAAGAGGATAGCATAAGGCCTTTGCCGCGAGCAGCCTTCAGCCACAACGGAACGCTGGGGTTGTCTTTCATGAAACGCTGGTAGAAGACAACATTAACGATGTCGGTGGCGCGTTTCTCGGTGCTGGTGGAGAGATAATTGGTTTCAAGCACATAGCGCAACAAGGATTCTTTGGTGGTGTGCTCATCGAAGATTTCGATCAACGAAAGCGTTTCGTTGATCATTCCTTTGCCCTTGGACAGCTGAGTGGAATACCTTTTAACTCTTTCCATAGGTCAACTGAAATAAGGATAACAATATGAGTGGTTCTCGAAAGCAGCCTTGTAATAAACCGCGACGACACGCAGAAGCAGCTCCATGTCGGTGTCCTTGATGGCACCTACATTGACCGGGGAAAGACTGTTGTCGCAAGCCACAGTGGCCCATGACGAAATGAAAGCCTCGGGGTCGGCCACAAGGGATTTCATTGTGTGTTCGGGATGGTTTTTGAGAAAGTTCAACATTTTCTCTTCAAATTGCACTGGCATATTGAAGAGAAAATACTGGCCAGCGGGGATATACTCACGGTGTAGCGTCCTCATCTGTTCCAGAATAAGGTTGTAATAAGCCAAACGGCCAGTTTTCGGGAAGATGTATTCAAGCAAAGTCGAAGCGTCGTTTGACTCAATGGATTTCCACTGGTTGGCATTGCAGCCTTGGAAATAAACAGCGATTCGTAGCTTGATGATATTCAGTAGGATATTGTCGTTCACGGGTATCTTGAATTGCGTTAATGTATAGTGGGTGCAAATTTATGTAAAAAATGGTGAATTTTGAGGGGTATTTTTATAAATAGGTGTAAAAAGAATAGACTGGGATATAGTTTTTTTTGCAGAAAAAATGTTTGTGGAATGGGTAGAAAGAGGACAAAAAAGCAAAAGCATCGGTTACTTGAGTTAATCGTTTCGATGAATGAAGAGGAATCCGATAAAACGACTTTAAAAACGGAAAATCGAAATCGAAATGAAGAAAATCGGCGACAAATCATCGATTTTATCGCCGATAGCGGAATTTCAGACGCAAAATCCATTTCGAAAGCCATCGGACTCAAGCCCTCAAGGACCCGCGACTACCTCAAACAACTCGTGGACGAAGGCATCCTTGAGGTGGAGGGGGAGTATAAAAACAGGAAGTATAGGGTTAAGAAGTGAATGGTTGGCTTGGGTGGGAGTTTGGTGTAGAGATACAGAAAAATTATTGGGAGTAAGTAATCGTTTGAAATTAACTTGGCTGTAAGCTATCAGCCGTCAGCTATCAGCTTGGTAGCACCAGGGCTGACTGCTGGCTGACCGCTGATTGCCAAATCCTCTTGCCTTTTGTGTAAACTAAATATGCTCATCTACTTAATCCACGAAATGACAGGTTTGTATAAAAATTGTAACTTTGTAGCCTGAAACAACAACACAACAATGGACATCTACGAGATTTTCAACGAGCTGCGGTATCATCATGAAGACGAAGTGGTGGAGTTCAAGAAGGCGGAGAATAACTTCGACTTCGATGACTTGGGCAAGTATTTCTCAGCACTGAGCAACGAGGCCAACCTGAGAGACAAGGCGTTTGCGTGGCTAGTATTTGGTGTTGAGAACAAGACGCGTGAGGCCATCGGAACAACGTACAAGAACAGCATGACAAGCCTCCAGAAACTAAAGCACGACTTGGCGCAACACACCACCGACAGGAACACTTTCCGCGACATCTTTGAGCTGAAGGTGGATGGAAAACGTGTGTTGATGTTCCAAGTGCCAGCAGCTCCACGCGGTATTCCGATGGGTTGGCAAGGGCATTTCTATGCCAGACAAGGAGAAAGTCTTGTGGCGTTGGACATGAGCAAGTATGAGGAGATAAGAAGGCAGACGGCTGTAGAGGACTGGTCGAAAAAGATAGTGGATGGGGCGACGATGGATGACCTGGATCCTGAAGCTATAAAAAAGGCTCGAGAAAAGTTCGCCAAGAAGCATCCAGAACTTGTGAAGGAAATGAAAAAGTGGGATGACGTGGCTTTTCTCAACAAAGCCAAAATTACCTTAAGGGGAAAGATAACCAACACGGCCATCTTGCTGGTGGGTCGCACGGAGAGTGAATACCTCATATCGCCCGCAGTGGCAAGGATAAGATGGATATACAAAGACTCGACAGGCACTGAACGCGATTTTGCCATTGAAACCTGTCCTTTTGTAGTGGCCACTGACACGATTTATAACAAGATTCGCAATTTTAAATACCTCATGATTAATCCTGAACTATCCACGATGGTGCCGGATAGTCTTGAAACATACGATCCTTTCATTATCCGAGAGGCTTTGAATAATGCGATTGCCCATCAGGATTATGGGTGTCAAGGAATGATTAACATTGTGGAGGAGGAGGACAGGTTGATTTTTACCAACATGGGTAGATTTATACCCGATAGCGTTAGGAGTGTGCTTGTAAACGACGCTCCTGAAGAACATTACAGGAACAAGATGCTGGCCAACGCCATGGTTGAGCTTGGGATGGTTGACACCATAGGCAGCGGCATCAAGCGAATGTTTGACAAACAGCGCGAAAGACTGTTCCCGATGCCCGACTATGATTTCAGCGACAACAGAGTGAAAGTGACCATCGTAGGTAAGGTGTTGGATGTCGACTACGCCATGCTACTTTCCAGAGACAAGACGCTCAGCCTACTTGACATTGAAATGCTGAGCCGGATACAGATGCATCGACCACTGAATAATGACGAGATAGCGTATCTTAGAAAGCGAAAACTCGTTGAGGGTCGAAAGAATGCGCTGTATTTTGCAAAGAGCATGGCCGGAGCTACAGGACAAAAAGCCGAGTACACACGCATCAAGGGCTTTGATGATGAATACTATAAAGACCTTATCTTAAAGGCTTTGGAACAGCATAGGAAGTTGAGTCGGCCAGAGGTCAATGCTTTGCTGATGAACAAGTTGCCCGAGGCTTTGACGGAAAAACAGAAACTTTCTAAAATTGGGAACTTGCTGACGTATTTGCGTAAAAATGGTAAAATCGAGTTGCTAGAGAATAAAATGTGGGCGAGAAAGTTCTCGTAAAAGGCTTCGTTTTAAGAGAAGTTTAAGAGAAGTTTAAGAGAAATCAGTTTATAAACACGTGATTTTCAGATAGATAATTAAATTAGTTTACGAGAAATTTACGAGAAGTTTAAGAGAACTTGGTTAAAAATCAAGGTAAGTTTTATGCGAGATTTATGCGAGGTTTATACGAAAATAGAATCGCAAACGACTTATTTTCAAGCAAATAAGCAAATCTGTTTACGAGAAATTTATGTGAGATTGATGAGAACTTTGGCGATTTCCGCAGAAAAAGTGATTGCGGAATCTGCGGAATGTGCGTAAAAGCCTCAAAAGCTTCACGGAATTTTTCTAAACCTTCCATTTCATTTTGTTTAATAATCGTTCGACTTCGCCTTCTACTCGCGGGTCGTCATCGTCGCGCAGTGAAATGGCCAATGATAACTTATCGACCCATTGGGGTGTTTCGCCCATCTTTGCAACAGGAGGGTATTTCCATGCCTCGATGACTACGTTCCCGTCAAATTCATTAGGCCGGACTAGTGCGCCTGATGCCTTCATCTCACGAAGCTGCTTTATGCTCATCATGATGATTCGCTCAGGGTCGGGGTTGAGCCAAGTGTAATGAGCCAAAGCATTGATTCCGCATATAGGGAATGATTCTTCAGATAGGAATTCGTCGCAGTATATTCTCTGCTCAACAGGGTTGACCAACAAAGGCTGAGCTTGTTCCCACAACTCTTTTCCGGCTTTAAAGAAATGCATCACTTTCCTCTTTGAGCCATCGGCCACTTTCTCACACAGCCCCAAATCGGCGAGACATCCAATGCCCAAAGTGATGCTGGTGTAGGTATAAGGCAGCATCCCTTCCATATCGCGCGCTGCCAATCCATCGAGGCTTTCCACCTGTAGGTGGTAAAGCAAGATGTATTGGGCAACGGGAGTAAGAGATTTGGCTATTTTCGTCCTGCGGATACGCTCGTTGGCCACCAACATAGGCAGATGCGCATATTTCTCCGAGACCACAAAAAACACGTTCTTGTCGATAAGACGCTGCCGTTTGTAGGCTGGACAGGACGCGAGCAAGAAGACGGTGGGTAGGTTGAACAAGGAGGTGAGATTGCTGGCTGTTATCGACAGGTTCTGCGGGGATGCGGCTTCACCTTTAGGCTCGGCAAAGAGCATAGGAACCCCGAGATACACACCGTCGAAAAAGCGATATGCAATCAGGTCGCCCACAGTGGCACCTTTCATCTGAACTTTGCTTCGTTCCTGCAAAGGAATGGTCCTTCCTAGAATAACGATATTCTTTATTTCACTCATTTTGCTTCATTTTAATACCCCATTAAAACGATGCAAAAGTAATTAATTTTTGGAAACAACAAGCTAATTTTCATTTTTATACAATTTGGCTCATACTATTGAGCATTTTTTACAATTTTGGCAAAAAAGTGGTTTTATTGCCAAAATTATATTTATCTTTGCGGGCTGAAACAATCAGGTTGAAAAGATGACAGTGGCCGACCAAATCATAGAATATGCAGAACAACATGAGTCGTTTGGTGTTGATGAAATCTTGACGGTGCAAGATAGCATAAACCGAACCACTTTGCTGTGCATGTTGTCGCGACTTGTCGGGAAAGGTGAACTGGTTAGGAAGACAAGGGGAGTTTATTCCAAACCTACACCATCCTCATCGTTCCACGTGGTGCTTAAAGAGCAAGAGAAAACCATCTGTAACTTGATTCGCAAGGCACTGCCTTTGATTTCATATTGCATATACAACGGCGAGACATTGGCTCCGCTTCAGCATCATGTCTTTCTGAACAATGCCACCTATATCGAAGTGGAGCGGGATGCTGTTGAAACCGTTTTCCATATCTGCAAGGACAATGATTTTGAATCCTATAAGAGCCCGTCCAAGGAGATGACCAGAGACTACATTGACTTAGACAAGGCCGTGGTCATTGTCAAGCCATTAGTCACGGAATCACCTTTGACACAAAACGATGGCATAATGGTGCCGACATTGGAGAAACTATTAGTTGATTTGTGCAAAGATGAGGACTTCTACTTTCTCCAAGGGGTTGAGGAAACCTATATCATGGAAAACGCCAGATCTTTGTACGACATCAACGAGAGCCGTTTGAAGAGATACGCCAAAAGAAGAAATATTGACCCTAAAAATTTTGAACTGCAATGATTTCCGCAAAATGCTTTACACAGGAATGGGTGGAGGAAAAGTCGATTGAACTTGGAATCCGTGACAAGAACCTTATCGAGAAAGTAATCCATGCCTTTTCGCTTCTTGACTTGCTGGCACAGTCTGGTTGTCCATTCCATTTCAAGGGTGGTACGAGCCTGATGCTGATTCTCGGGAAAGCCACAAACCGTCTTTCCATCGACATCGACATCATGTGTCCACCGGGAACCCAGATAGAACAATACTTGAACAATTTGAGCCAAAACGGTTTTCTCCGTTACGAAATGGTGGAGCGAAAACAGGCTGGAAAGAATGTGCCGAAAAGCCATTCCAAGTTTTTCTATCAAGTGGCCTATAAAGGAGCCAAGGATGTGGAATCGTTCATATTGCTGGATGTCTTGTATGAGGACTGCCATTATGAGCAAGTTCAAGAGGTAGAGATAGATAGTTCTTTCATAACAACGGAAGGGAAAAAGCACTTGGTCAAAGTGCCTTCGGTCGGTGATATTTTGGGTGACAAACTGACTGCGTTTGCACCAGAGACTACTGGAGTGCCTTACTTTAAGAAAGGGAAATCAAGCTCGTTGGAAATCATCAAGCAATTGTATGACATTGGCAGACTATTTGAGAAAGTCGATGACCTAACCATTACTGCACGGGCATTCAAGAGCATTGCGGAAATAGAACTCGGATACAGAGGTTTGCCCCTCGATGTCTCTATCATCTATGATGACATCAGGAACACGGCCTTGAATCTCAGTCTGAGAGGTTTTATTGACCAGGATAAGTTTGCCCTACTTCAGGACGGCATCAATAGATTCAAGCCTTTTGTGTACAACACATCATATTATATCGAGAACGCCATTGTCGATGCTTCAAAAGCGGCATATCTGGCTACCTTACTGAAGCATAAGGTTATGAAGGTGGAGAAGTATTCGGGGAATTCATCTTCTTTACCTGATATGGCGACCGTGAATGACTGGCCTAACAAATTGAACAAGCTGAAGAAACTAAATCCAGAGGCGTATTTTTATTGGGTAAAGGCCTTTATATAAAGTTCCATGAGACAGCCAACATATCAAGAGCTGATAACCGAACGGGATTGGTTGAGAAATCGCGTTCGGGAACTTGAAGAGGAGAATGCAAAGCTAAAGGAGAAGCTTGGCGATGAGGTTCCTGTAAGGAAACAAGTGCCTACGGCCATGCTGACGCTATCACTTCAAGAAAAGATTGATTTGTTCCGAGGGCTGTTCAAGGGGCGTGAGGACGTGTTCGCTCGTAGGTGGTATAGTAGAGCGACTGGTAAAGCAGGATACCAGCCAGTTTGTAGCAACGAATGGGATTTCCAACTCTGTAACAAGAAGAAGTTCAAGTGTGCGGAATGTCCTAACCGTCAATTCTCTTCGCTTACCGATGAAGACTGCTACAAGCATTTGTCAGGCAAAGACGAAGATGGGCGCGACGTGATAGGGGTATATGCCATTATGGATGATAATACGTGCAATTTCCTGTGCGCAGACTTTGACGACAAGAATTGTGAACATGGCTATCAAGAGGATGTTCGTGCTTTTATTGGCGTATGCAAACAGTGGCTTATTCCCTATTCCATAGAACGTTCACGTTCAGGAAAGGGCGCCCATGTATGGATTTTCTTTGAAAGTCCTGTTGCTGCAATGAAAGCAAGAAGACTGGGAAATGCTATTTTGACTGAGGCCATGAACCAAGATGTAGGTGTTTCTTTCAAATCCTACGACCGATTCATTCCTAACCAAGATTTTTTACCGGATGGAGGTCTCGGGAATCTGATAGCACTTCCGTTACAAGGCAAGGCGCGCAAGAATGGGAACAGTGTGTTTGTTGATGACAATTTCCAACCTTATACTGACCAATGGGCATACTTGCAAAACGTCAAGAAACTGTCGGAAACCATACTTGACGAGATTGTTCGCAAACTTGGAAACACTCAACCGATGGGAGAACTTTCCAAAACCAGTGAATCGAAGCCGTGGGAGCTGCCTGTCGCTCCACAAATATCTCCAATGGATTTTGGATCGGCATTAAGCATCATCAAATCCAACATGTTGTATGTGCCGTTAAAAGGGGTTCCTGCCAAAGTTTTGAATCACTTCAAGCGCATGGCCTCTTTCAAAAATCCAGAGTTCTATAGCCATCAGGCGATGAGGCTTTCGACATATTCCATTCCAAGAATCATATCATGTGCTGAAATAACGGATGAGTATCTGGGGGTTCCACGCGGATGCGAAGGTGCCATCCGCAACTTTCTTCAAGAAAACGGAGCCGAGGCGACTTGGATAGACAAGACCAATCACGGCCAGTCCATAACTGCGACTTTCAATGGTACTTTGAAAGAAGAGCAGTCTTGGGCCGTGGATTGTCTTTGTGCCGAGAGCAACGGCGTTTTATCAGCCACTACGGCTTTCGGAAAGACCGTGACAGCCATAGGAATGATTGCCAAACTGAAGGTGAACACGTTGATATTGGTACATACGAAGGCATTATTGGACCAATGGAAACGCGAGCTTGAAAAGTTTCTCATTGTCGAATATGAGCCTAAAGAGCAAGTGCGGAAACGGGGAAAAAAGAAACCATTCTCGCCCATTGGAACGCTTTGCTCTACGGGAGACTCCCTTCATGGAATCATCGATGTGGCCATCATGCAGTCATGCATAAACGACAATGAAGTGAAACCCCTCGTCAGGAATTACGGCATGGTTATCGTGGATGAATGCCACCATGTTTCCGCCGTCAGCTTTGAGCAAATATTGAAAACGGTAAATGCTCAAAACGTTTATGGGCTTACGGCTACACCAACCAGGAAGGATGGCCACCAACCTATCATTTTCATGCAATGTGGGCCGATAAGGTATAATGCTGATGCCATGTCACAGATAAGAAGCCAGTCTTTTGAGCGGCTGCTTGTTCCTCGTTTTACTCCTTATCGAGCCTTGACCGATGACAAACAGAATTATGCGCAAACCATCCAACAGCTTTCTGAAGACGAGTTTAGGAACCAAATGATAGTGAAAGATGTATGTGAAGCCTTGAAGGAAGGACGCTCACCTATCATCCTGACCAACCTGACATCACATGTGTTTGTTTTGGCTGAGCTATTGAAGCCATATTGCAAGAATGTCATTACTCTTGTAGGATCGGAATCAGCCAAAGAGAAAAGGCAAAAACAAGAACGGCTGCTAAGTATATCGGCCACAGACCCAATGGTAATCGTAGCCACAGGCAAATATGTAGGAGAAGGATTCGATTGTCCGCGTTTGGACACACTCTTTTTGACTCTACCCGTTTCGTGGAAAGGCATTGTAGCCCAATATGCAGGACGGCTTCATCGTGAATACGAGGGAAAGAAGGAAGTGCTGATTTACGACTATGTGGATATCCACGTTCCCGTTTGCGAGGTGATGTATCGCAGAAGGCTGAAAGGGTATGCCGCAATAGGATATAGCATCAGATCGAATGAAATGTTCTTCTCTGAACTATCGACAACTACGGATATCATCTATGATGGAAAGAACTTTATCAAACCATTCGTCAATGGTCTGTCAAAGGCAAACCAATCCATCGTGTTGGCCTGTCCTAAAATCAAACTAGGCCGTTTTTCTGCCATTGCCGATAGGCTATGTGAGCTAGCGGCCACAGGAATAGTCATCAACATTTTCACCAAAGAAGAAAATGATGACGTGACGAAGCTTCGTGTCAACGGAATCAATGTCACTTTAAGGCCTGACATCACCTTCAATTGCTGCATCATAGATAAAACCGACATTTGGTATGGCAGTGTCAACATTCTTGGCTATCAATCCACAGAAGACAATTTAATAACATTTCATGATGCGGAAACTGCAAAGAACATCATGGAATTGTTGTACAAGTAGAAGATTGTCATATTGCATCTGAAAACAACAATAAAGTATCACAATGCAATCGGCATAGATAACCATGTGGATTTTGCGGATTTGTGGAAAAGTTTCATTTTCAACACCTTACAGACTACTATTTCATCCACAATATCCACAAGTTATTTTTCGGTATTGCTTAATGGATTCACTTTCAGCGTTTTCCACATTGTCCACTTGTGGATAAAAAATGTGGATTTATAATTCATTGAATAATAGCAATATCCACAATATCCACAAATCCACGGACAAAATCAAAAATTTGAGTTTTCATGTTCCCGTTCTTCAATCTGCCTCTTCAATTCATCGTAATCCTCTTCATTGAGCCAATTCTTGGCATGGAAGATATAGATTCTTGACTTGCCCTGTTGCGTTTCCTTGCCGTCAAAATACACAAAAGTGGTGTTTTCACCTTTGGCCAAAAGCCCTTTCTTTACGGCATCGTTCAAGTATCTTCTGATTTCGGATTTGTCGGCTTCTTTTGTCTGTCTCTTCGTTAGCTCGAACAACACTTCTACGGACAATCTGACGACCGTCTGGTTCAGCGTGAAGAATTGGGTCAACAGCACATCCTTGACGTTCTTAACCAGAGGTGTCTCGCTCGTCTCAATTACTGCTGTCAATGCCGGAGTACGGAAAAGGCTGTCATCAAAATAGAGACGACCGACCTTGGGATAATGTAGTTTGCGGTTCTTCAGGTAATGGAGAAACGCGGGAATCTCAGCCTTCATTTTTTCTTCAATCTCAGTGTCTTCCGCGCCCTCAAAAGGAGACACCTTTATCACCCAAAAGCGAGTGTCGGCTGAGGTAAGCGGCGCAAACCCCGTCTCGTTATTCGTACATAGGACAAACTTTGCGAAGCATTTTCCCCTTCTCGCGTCTTTCCCTTTGGGCTCATAGGGCAATTCGTCTGCGGTGGTGGCCATCTTCATAAAGTCAACGGAGTTCAAGTCAATGGCAGCGGCTTCGTCGACAAGCACCAATTCCTTTCCTTCCAACATGGCGTTGAACTTGTTGTTTAGCCTAACCGTGTCCATGCACACCGCGTTTTCCTGGAAAATGGAACTCAGGAAATGCAGCAACGTTGATTTTCCCGTCTTTTGCTCCCAACTCACCAAACAGAGAATCGGCAGCCTCTGCTTCGGATTGGTGAACAATAACTGAAAGTAATCCAACGCCATCTCATAAAGCGCTTCCCCATCATTATTCGGATAGTCGAAAATATGGTGTAACACCTTGTTGACATTATCCCATCTTCCCTCTTTTGGAACATGGGTAAGCTTGGCGAACCTGTTGTAAAGCACCGAATGGAAGCCCATTTTTTCGTATCGCGGGGCAGGATTATATTTCTCCGGATCATTTTCAGGCTCGTATGCGAAGCCATCATAT
>JAEEGJ010008203.1_pt1 | contig 29008 bp, 25 predicted proteins | sample 8958761 | NCBI WGS metagenome assembly JAEEGJ01 (sample SAMN16246546, study PRJNA631951) | gut metagenome | biome: gut microbiome; feature: rumen; material: RS-attached | host: Bos | place: Iran: Karaj | collected 2018-10
GCATGGAGAAAGGTCCGTTCACCACTGAGGAACTCGTCAATATACTATGCGAAGAATATGACGTGACACCTGATGTTGCCGTAAAGGACGTGGAAAACCTCATCAAGCAATACCGCTCAGAGGGCGTCATCACAGACTGCTAAGCACCACACACCGTGCCCTGCATGTTCCGCGGTTTCGTTATAACAATAAATAGCCGCATTTGCCCCACGGTATTCTCGCGAAAATAAATAGCCACCGCGCCCTGCGGTTCTTTGCTGCGCAAAAGCGTCACAAGTGCCGAGCACTCCGCAGGGTCCTCATAAACTTTCAACTATCAACCAACAACCAATATGTACAGAACAAACACCTGCGGAGAACTCCGCATTGAAAATGTCGGCCAGACCGTCACTCTGGCAGGCTGGGTACAGGGCATACACAATCTCGGAGCCCTTACCTTCATAGACCTGCGTGACCGATATGGCATCACACAGCTTGCGTTCAACGAAGAAGCTCCTGAAGAGCTGAAGCAGCAGGCTGCATCACTCGGAAGAGAATACGTTGTTCAGGCAACAGGAACCGTAGCAGAACGCTACTCAAAAAACAAGAAGCTGCCTACAGGAGACATTGAGATTATTGTCAGCAGCCTCAACATTCTGAGCCCCAGCGATACGCCTCCCTTCACCATCGAGGACAACACCGACGGTGGTGACGACCTGAGAATGAAATACCGTTATCTGGACCTGCGCCGCAACGCCGTTCGCAGTAACCTGGAGTTGCGCCACGACATGGCTATCCTCATCCGCAACTACCTCGACGACAAGGGATTCCTTGAGGTTGAGACGCCCATCCTCATCGGTTCTACGCCCGAGGGTGCCCGCGACTTCATCGTGCCCTCGCGCATGAACCCGGGCCAGTTCTACGCCTTGCCTCAGAGCCCCCAGACACTGAAACAGCTGCTGATGGTGGCCGGCTTTGACCGCTATTTCCAGATTGCCAAGTGCTTCCGTGACGAGGACCTGCGCGCTGACCGCCAGCCCGAGTTCACACAGATTGACTGCGAGATGAGCTTCGTGGACCAGGAGGACGTTATCGAGGTCTTTGAGGGCCTGGCACGTCACCTGTTCAAGAAGGTACGCAATGTTGATCTGCCCGAGAAGCTCGACCAGATGACATGGCATGACGCGATGCGCCTGTATGGTAGCGACAAGCCCGACCGCCGCTTCGGAATGACGTTCGTTGAGGTGGATGACGTGCTCAAGGGCACCGGCACCTTCCCCGTATTCAACGAGGCCAACTATATCGGTGCTATCTGCGCTCCCGGCTGTGCCGACTATACCCGCAAGCAGCTTGACGGCCTGGTGGACTTCGTGAAACGTCCTCAGGTGGGCGCCAAGGGTCTGGTCTATGTCAAGTTCAACACCGACGGCACCGTCAAGAGTAGCATCGACAAGTTCTACGAGCCCGCCGTTTGGCAGCAGCTCAAGGAGAAGATGGGCGCCAAGGACGGTGACCTCGTGCTCATCATGAGCGGCGACAATGCCAACAAGACGCGCGTGCAGTTGTGCACCCTGCGCCTGGAGATGGGCGACCGCCTGGGCCTGAGGGACAAGGACAAGTTCGAGTGCCTGTGGATTATCGACTTCCCGCTGTTTGAGTGGAGCGACGAGGAGCAGCGCCTGATGGCTACGCACCACCCGTTCACCATGCCCAACCCCGACGACATCCCCCTGCTCGACGAGCATCCCGAGCGCGTGCGTGCCAAGGCCTACGACTTCGTTTGCAACGGCATCGAGGTGGGCGGCGGCAGCCTGCGTATCCACGACGGCAAGCTGCAGGCCAAGATGTTTGACATCCTGGGCTTCACCCCCGAGCGCGCCATGGCACAGTTCGGCTTCCTGATCAACGCGTTCAAGTACGGTGCACCTCCCCACGCTGGTCTGGCATTCGGTTTCGACCGCTTCGTGTCGATCATGGCAGGCCTGGACAGCATCCGCGACTGCATCGCCTTCCCCAAGAACAACAGCGGCCGCGACGTAATGCTCGACGCGCCCAGCCCCGTGGACCAGAGTCAGCTCGACGAACTCTACATCGACGTGGACCGTGAGCGCCTCAAGGCCGAGAACAAAATTTGAACATAGCCGTTAGCTGTTAGCCCTTAGTAGCCACTGAACAAGTGACCGCTAAAGGCTAATAGCTAACAGCTAACAGCTAAAAAAAATGAAGACGAGAGAAATCACCGACGCCATCGAGCAGTATGCCCCCTTGCGGCTCCAGGAGGAGTGGGACAACGCGGGCATTCAGGTGGGCGACCCCGAGGCCGAGGTCACAGGCGTGCTCCTGTGTACCGATGCCACCGAGGCTGTGGTTGCCGAGGCCATCGACCGCGGCTACAACCTGGTCATCTCACACCACCCGCTCATCTTCCGCGGCCTGAAGAAAATCATGGGCCGCACACCCGTCGAGCGCACCGTGGCCATGGCCATTAAGCACGACATCACCATCTACAGCGCACACACCAATATGGACAGCGCTTGGCAAGGGGTGTCGTTCCGCATGGCCGACAAAATCGGCATGACCGACGTCCAGTTCCTGGACGATAACCAGGTGCCCCCCTACGGCACGGAGCAGTGCGCTACAGCCGGCTGCGGCGTCATCGGCAACATCGAGCCTATGCCCGCGCGCGACGTGCTGCGTCGCGTCAAGGAGGCCTTCGAGGTGGGTGCCGTGCGCTACAGCGGCGACGGCGACCGCATCGTCAGGCGCGTAGCCCTGTGCGGCGGTGCGGGCGGTTTCCTGCTCGACAAGGCCGTCGACATGGGGGCCGATCTCTATGTCACCGCCGACATGCGTTACCACGATTTCCTCGACAACGCACAGCGCATCGTCGTGGCCGACATTGGCCACTACGAGAGCGAACACTTCACAAAAGAGATTTTTTTAGAGATTATTCAGAAAAAAAATCCTACCTTTGCAGTCCATTTCGCTAAAAACGAAACAAACCAAGTGAATTATATATGAGTCAAGTTTTAAGGTTTCAGTTTTAAGACGGTTTATACCTTCCAAAGGCGACACCAACCAAGCTTAAAACTTACAACCTAAAACTCACAACTTAAAACTTAAATTTATGGCAACACCCAAGAAAGAACTCTCTGTTGAAGAAAAACTCAAGGCCCTTTACGACTTGCAGCAAAAACTCTCGGAAATTGACGCCATCAAGACGCTGAGAGGCGAGTTGCCCCAGGAGGTACAGGACCTCGAGGACGAAATCGCCGGTCTGCACACCCGCGTGGCCAAGTACGAGGACGAAATCGCACTCCAGAAGGAAGAGCTGGCACGCAACCGCGACATCAAGCAGCAGGCCGAAGCCCTCATCGCCAAGTACACCGCCGACCAGGACAACGTGCGCAACAACCGTGAGTATGACTTCCTCACCAAGGAGATCGAGTACCAGGGACTGAACATCGAGCTCGCCGAGAAGAAGATGAACGAGGTCGCTCGCCGCATCGAGGTCCTGCAGACCGAGATTGAGAAGGCCAAGGAGATGTACACCGACCGCGAGCATGCTCTCGAGGAGAAGAAAAACGAGCTCAACGAGATCGTCTCCGAGAACAAGCAGAAGGAGGAAACCTTGCGCGAAAAGGCCAAGAAGCAGGAGAACAAAATCGAGGAGCGCCTCTTGACCGCGTTCAAGCGCATCCGCAAGAACACCCGCAACGGTCTGGGCATCGTCGTCGTTCAGCGCAACGCCTGTGGCGGATGCTTCAACCGCATCCCCGCTCAGCGCCAGATGGAGATCAAGATGCACAAGAAGATCATCGTCTGTGAGTACTGCGGACGCATCCTCATCGACCCCGAGCTGGTAGGCATCGCTCCCGAGGACGCCAAGAACAAATAACTCTAGCCGACGTCCCTAGAGCGCTCAAGGACGGGCTCAGAGGCCGACACCACCAACGGCAACGGCCTTAGACATCGAGACCTCCCTGCAGCAATACACCGCAATGGCAGCAGCCCCCTGTGGCATGTCGCCATTGCGTCTTTTTATATTCACCCCCTAATAGCTAACACCTAACAGCTAATAGCTAACAGCTGACAACTAACAGCTAAAACCTATGTTAATAACTTTTTTAGCCCAAAAATTGCAGCCGTGTGGCAGGAATACACTAACTTTGTTGTCGGCCTTGACGCCAACGGCACAAGCGCTAGATTAACCTGAAAATCAGTATATTAAGACAACAACATGAACGGAATAGGGAAATTATACTTCAGATACGGCACCATGGGCTCGGCCAAGACCGCCATGCTGCTCACCCAGGCCTACAACTTCGAGGAGCGTGGCATGCAGTACCTGTGCATGAAACCCATCATCGACGACCGCGAGAACGACAACGTTATCCGTTCCCGCATCGGCATCGAGCGCAAGTGCTCATGGATTTACCCCGACAGTGACCTCTACATTATGCTCAAGGAGATGTTCGACACCACGCTCGTGGTCAAGGACTGGATACTCATCGACGAGGCACAGTTCCTCTCGGCACAGCAGATCGACCAACTCGCACGCATCGTCGACGACTACGGCGTGAACGTCGTGTGCTACGGCCTGCGCACCGACTTCCAGTCGCACCTGTTCGAGGGCTCACGCCGACTGTTTGAACTCGCCGACACCATCGAGGAAATCAAGTCCACCTGCTCCTGCGGACGCAAGACCATCATCAACGCGCGCATCGACTCTCAGGGCAACATCGTCACCGACGGTAACCAGGTCGAGATTGGCGGCGACGACAAGTACGTCTCCCTCTGCCGCCGCTGCTGGCGCAACCGCCGCATCGAGAGCACCAGCCGCAACACCATCAAGTTTGAGGACAAGTAGCATCCTGCTATATAACAAGACAATAAATACAATAAGCACAACGGGTTGAATCCCCATAACCTGTGCTTATTGTATTTATTGTTTTCTTGTCTCTTGTTACGGCCATGCCAGGGCAAGGCCTTGCGGCAGTGCCGTTATTTCTTCTTAGGCGGGAAGAAGAGGTGCAGCAGCCAGCTGACGAGCGTGAGCACGATGCTGAAGCCCATGGCCCACCACAGGTTCTCCACCTCAAAGTGGGGTTTTACCACCCATGAGCACAACATGACCATCAGGCCGTTGATGACAAAGGTGAACAGTCCCAAGGTCAACAAGTTGATGGGCAACGCGAGCAACTTGACCAGCGGCTTGATGCATGCGTTGACAAACCCGAGCACGATGGCAACAACCACGGCCCACCACCAGGGATCGACGGTCACGCCGTCAAGGGTATAGGCGGTAATGAGGACCGCCAGCGCCGAGAAAAATAGTCTTGTAATCATTCCTTTAGTCTATATATATTTAATAATGTGAAATCGCAGGATTTTGCGTCTTTCGACACGATAAAGGTACAATAATTTTGTATCACGGGCACCAATTATCAGGTAAATTCCCTCAAATACTGATTTTTTTAAGTAATTTTGCCGCCACAAACCATTATAACGACGATATGACTGACACGAGTAAAAAATACTTGAGTTTGGCAAAGGACTATGTGATGATTACGCTAGGCCTGTTATCTTATGCCTTCGGTTTCACCGCATTCATCCTGCCTGAGAAGATTGTGATTGGCAGTGTGACGGGTCTTTCCTCACTGATCCACTACTGGCTGGGCTGGAACGTCGCCATCACTTACTATGCCATCAACATTGTGCTGCTGATCATCGCTTTCCGCAGCGTGGGCAAGCAGTTTGTGCTCCGCACGATCATCGGGGCGACCATTTCAACCATCTTTATCGGTGTGCTGCAACCAATGTTCCCCAATCCCATTGTCGAGGGGCAGCCGTTCATGAACGTCATCCTGGGAGCCGTGTTGTGCGGCCTGGGACTGGGAACGGTATTCACCCACGGCGGCAGCACGGGCGGCACCGACATCATCGCGGCCATGGTGGCCAAGTACAGCACCATCTCGTTCGGACGGACGATGATGTACTGCGATGTGCTCATCATCTGCTCGTCGTGGCTGCTGTTCCACTCGATTGACAAGATCGTTTACGGTCTCATCTTCATGGTCATCTACTCGGTGGCTGCCGACCGCGTGATCAACAACACGCGCCAGAGCGTGCAGTTCCTCATCATCAGCCACAAGTGGCAGGAAATTGCCGACAACATCATTCAGGAGGCCCATCGCGGCTGCACCATCCTGGACGGAACCGGCTGGTACACCAAGGCCGATGTCAAGATGGTCATGGTCATGTGCCGCAAGCACGAGAGCGTGAACATTTTCCGCATCATCAAGGAAATCGACCGCGAGGCCATCATCACTCAGAGCAACGTCAACGGCGTTTACGGCTTCGGTTTTGACGAGCTCAAGGTACGCGTTCACAACAAGAAGGCGCAGCAACAGCCTGAAGCTTGATAATTACCGCAAGCAAGAATCATAGCCGTTTGTGATTTTGCTACTTTTCTAGCTTTTTTCTTTACAAAATCATATTTTTTGGGGCGCAAGAAGAAATTTTTGCGCCCAAAATTGTATATTTTAAAAATAAATCATATTTTTGCAATCCATTAGCGTAGCCTGTGGTTTTGAATAATCATTAACATCATATCATTAACATTAAGCCAATGAGAAAATTAGCACTTTTAGCGTCACTATGTCTCGCCCTCATCGCAATGGCGGCTCCCGTGACCCCCACACAGGCCTTGAGATCGGCCAGCAGTTTCATGAAGCAACACCGTGCCGGTGTCAGCCTGCAGTCAACCCCAGTTAGCCGCACACCGCGCTTTGCCAGCGGCCAACAAACAACACAACCCAGTTTCTATATCTTTAATACCGTGGGCAACCAGGGTTATGTCATCGTGTCGGGCGACGACCGCACGGTGCCCATCCTGGGCTATATCGACAACGGCAACTTTGACCCCAATAAAGTGCCCGACAACATGAGGGTATGGCTCGAGGGCTACGAACAGCAGATCAATGCTCTCGACAAGCTGAACCTGACGAGCGAGCAGCTGAACGCTCCCCGCCCCACCCGCAACAGCATCTCGCCGCTGATTACCAGCCACTGGGATCAGGCAGGGCCCTACTGGAACCACTGCCCCGAGTTCATGGACATTGACGAGAACGGCGACACCATCAGCGAACTGGCCTACACGGGTTGCGTGGCAACCTCTATGGCACAGATCATGAACTACTATAAGCACCCCATGCGCTGTACACAGTTGATTCCTTCCTATCTTGTTGTTTACTACTGGAAAGAGGAATACGGTGCATTTGACACCGACCCGCTCGATCCCATCTTCTTTGATTGGGACAACATGCGCGACAATTACACCGGTGCCGAGACCGAGGCCGAGCAAGACGCCGTTGCATGGCTCATGCTCTATGCCGGCTGTGCCGCCCAGATGCAGTATGGCGTCAACGCTTCGAGCACCAGCGACCCGAAGATCCCCACTGCACTGAACGAATACTTCAACTACGACGCCAAGCTCGTGTACCGCAGCGACTATGAGCAGGCCGACTGGGAAGACATGATCTACAACGAGCTCGTCGAGGGCCGTCCCATGATTTACAACGGCCGTGCCGGCACCGGCGGCGGACACTCGTTTGTCTGCGACGGCTATGCCTACGGCGACCTGTTCCACATCAACTGGGGCTGGGGTGGCCTTGGTGACGGTTACTTCGTGCTGTCGGTGCTCAATCCCTATGCCGGCGGCATTGGCTCCACCACCAGCCTTGAGGGCTACAACATCGATCAGACCGCCATCATCGGCATCCAGCCTGGTTACAGCGGCGTGCCCCCCACGGTGGATCACCGCCTCACCGTGTTCAACATGTACTACACGGGCACGAGTTCGTTTGAGCGCAGCGATGACGGCTATTTCAAGCTCAACAAGCGCCGCTATATCAAGGTTACCGCCGAGGACCACATCGATGACGGTACCAAGTACCTGCGCGGCATCGCACTGTATGACAGCAACGACAACTTCATCGAAATCATTGCCCAGACCTATTACGGTACCAATTTCATTTCCATTACCGACAGTTGGCCCGACAGCCAGAGCTCTGTCTCCTACCCCTTCGGCAAGGACCTTCCCAACGGCACCTACAAGATTGTGCCTGTGAGCAGCATCCCTGGCAGTGATGTGTGGGACCCCATGATCGAGAGCGACCGCTACTATGTCGAGGCGACCATCAACGGCAACTGGATCACGATGACCGACCATCCTATTGTGGACCTCCAGTCCATGAAGTTTGAATTCACGGGCGGTGAGAAGGTAGGCCTCGCCGAGCAGTGCCATGTGACGGTGAAGAACAACAGCGCCGACCGCTTCAGCGGCAGGTTGTTCCTCTATGTGGACAATGAGCAGATCGACGAGTATGGTGAGTACACCACCGTCGTCGAGACCGAGATTCCCGCTGGCGGCACCAAGGTGGTGACCTTCAACTTCACCCCGAAGAATGCCGGCACCAAGAGTGCCCACTTGTCCACCTATGACTCGTCATGGAACAGCGGCATCCCCGGCACCGGCTCGGTAACCATCGCCGGCAACGTGACCTACCCGATGAACCTGAGCGTGGACATCAATGCCCTGAACGCCGACGAGGATATGAACATCTACGACAGCCACATCAAGTTCAAGGTCGATGTGACCAACAACAACACCGAGGGTGAGTACAACCGCTACATCCTGGCACCCCTGTTCATCGTTGACGAGAACAACCACGGCACCATGGTGACTTACCTGAGCCGCAACGTGGTCATCCCCGCCGGCGAGACGCAGACGTTCTACTTCGAGTTCGACAACCTGGCCTACGGCTCGGTCTATGCGCTCAACATCTACGGCCGCAACGAGAACGAACAGACCACCAATCTCGTGCCTCCCGGTGGCTCCAAGTTCTACACCATCAACCGCGGTATGGTAGTTTGGGACGGCAACGGCAACCGCGTGGGTTACAAGCCCTACAACGGCATCCGTGTTCCCGAGGAAGCCGCAGCTGTTAGCCTCGAAGGCCTCAACCTGACCTCAATCATTCCCAATGACAATCCCAACGCACTGTATTACATCGGCAACGGCGAGAAATACATCCCTGCTGGACTCGAGGCCAAGAATGTCATCCAGAACAATGTGGCACAGACCGACATCGTGCTCAAGCACGGCTATGACTTCTATGCCCCCTACCGCTTCACGGCCGAGAACATCAGCTATGAGCGCACCTTCAACAAGGGCCGCCATGCCGGTCAGGAAGGCGGCTGGAGCACCATGGTACTGCCCTTTGCCGCTACCAACGTGACCGCCGACGGCGCCTCCATCGACTGGATGCACAGCAAGACCGACGCCAAGGGCCTGTGGATCTGCAACTTCGACAAGGAGGAGGACAGCACCGACGACGCCCGTCTGCTGGCCGAATACATGGGTAACACCCTTGAGGCCAACGTGCCCTACTTCGTGGCCCCCTACGATGGCGCCAACGGCACCGATATGCGCGCCAAGACCTTCGTCTTCAGCGCCAACAACGTGAGTGTTAAGCCCAATCCCTCAGCCATCACGAGCGGCACCCACCACATGGTGGTCGGCGACTTTGCCAACAGGACCGTCGAGGATGCCTACTTCATGAACGCCGCAGGCAGCCACTTCGTGAAAGCCGCCAACGGCACGGTCAAGGCCTTTGAGGCCTATGCCGACAACATCCAGGCTAGCAGCGCCACCCAGTTCCAGATTATCCTTGACGAGAATCCCGAGGATGGCCCCACTTACCTGCGTGGCGATGTAAACAACGACGGAGATGTGACCATGGATGACGTCAGCAAGCTGATTGACTTCCTGCTTGGCATCTACAGCACGAGCGACATCAACGCCCAGGCAGCCAACTGCGACATGGACAGCGAGATCACCGTCGGTGACGTCACCCTTCTCATCGACTTCCTGCTGACCGACAACTGGACCAAATGATACGATAATCATCACTACAGATTACAAGCACAGGGCCCCTCAACAGGGCCCTGTCTTGTTTTGTACCATCAGCGACAGTTTGTTCTGATAGTTCTGTATAGCAGCAGTTTCTTTGAGTATTTACGAGCCAGAGGCTCGCATTACATCGACGGAGTGCTAACGATGAGTCCAGTTTTTAGAGGCGTAGCTGCGGTCGATGAGTTCGGTGCAGCGGTGTGTGAGGATATGCACGCCGTCGTAGTAGCTGTGCAAGTCGTTGACGAGCGTGCTGTCACCGCTATAGTCATGCACGTGCTCCTCGCCCAGGATGTCGCACAGCGCGGCATGGTCCAGCGCAGCCATAGGCTGGCTGCGGAACCGCGGCGGCACAATCACCACATAGTCGACATGATTGTCGCGCAGCATTGCGGCGATGTCACGCAGCACGTCGATATTGTGTTCGTCGATGTGCAACGGCTGAGGACCGGGAAGGGGCTGCATATCGACCAACCAGGGGCGCTCCTCCTGATAGAACTTGTCGGGGTCACGCAGCACGATGCTGTCCAGGCCCTGGCTGGAATCCTCGTTGGTCACCTCGTCACGCCCGCTGGGGATGGTGGTCATCTTGCCGTCGGCAAGCAGTTTGTCGGCCACCCACTGCGAGGGGAACAGCTTGTACAGCAGCATATACGGATCGCGGAAGGCATTGAAATGCACACGCTGGAAGTGGAGCCACGAGACCTCGGGCGACACGTCGTAGTGCGGCACATAGGGCATCTCCTCGTAGCGCTTGGGGCGCTCAAACATCTCATCTTCCATAATCAGCAGGGCATGGCGCACGTTCACGCCATGGGTGAGCAGGTAGCGCAGTTCGTCGCGGATGCCCGTCAGCGTCTCGGCACCTGCAGTGAAATGATATACGCTGGCATCGGCAGGCAGGTGACGCTTCCATGCTTCGGCGGTGAAATTGGACGAGATGGAGGACCCGAAAATAAACGAGTCGTAGTGATGCTCAGGATTATAGTACTTGAGGCCCTCGACGGCGACATAGCGCTTGTTGGGGATGCGTTCCAGCGTGTCACCAGGGGCAATCGAGATGCCGTCGTAGCGATGCACCACCTTGAACGGGTCCACCGTGAGGTACAACGCCACATATCCCGCCACCGGCAGCAAGGCCAGCAACGAGCGACAGACAAACTTCTTGAATCCCGGGCGCATCATCTTTTATAGGTGTTAGGCTTTAGGTGTTAGGCTCTAGGCTTTAGGTATTACTAAAACTAGAACTGGAAGTAGATAAACTGCATGTTGCGGTCCAGGCTGGCAATCGAGATGCCCGCCAACAGCGCCCAATAGAGAATCCAGCGCACCACCGTGGGGAACGGCAGTCGCTTGATGGGGAATTCCTGCTTGCGCCCCAGCCACTCGATGATGAAGAAGGGCACGATGTAGAACACGGGCTGTCCGAACACGGGACGCATCGACCATGAGCCGTTCACCACCACGTCACAGATTTCGCCCAAGTGGGTGATACCGTTGGCGCGGAAAGCCACAAACACCATCGCGAACAGGAAGAACGTCAGCAGGCAGCGCGGAATGTCGCGCAACGACGCGTGCTCGCTCAACTGCTTGCGCGGCAGGAACACAAACGGCAACAGCAGCAGGCCGTTGACCGTGCCCCAGATGACGAATGTCCAGTCGGCGCCGTGCCACAGGCCCGACAGCGAGAACACAATCATCATGTTCAACGCTGTGCGCCACTTGCCGCGGCGAGAGCCGCCCAACGGGAAATAGACATAGTGGCGGAACCACGTCATCAGCGAGATGTGCCACCGCTGCCACAGTTCCTTCATATTGCGCGAGAAGAACGGGTAGTTGAAGTTGGCACGCAGCCTGATGTTCAGCAGGCGTGCCGAGCCGATGGCGATATCACTGTAACCCGAGAAGTCGGCATAGATCTGCACGGCAAACAGGATGCCTGCCCAAATCATGCTCCACGGGCCGTAGTAGTAAGGATTATACAGCAACTGGTCCACATAATAGCCCATGGTGTCGGCAATGATGACCTTCTTGGCCAAGCCCCACAGGATCTGCCGCATGCCCACGACTGCCGTGTCGTAGTCAAACGATTTCTTCTTCAGGAACTGCGGCAACAGGTTGGTTGCACGCTCGATGGGGCCAGCCACCAGCTGCGGGAAAAACGCGATGAACACGCCGAAGGCCACCGCATTGCGCGTGGGCTTGATGTCACCGCGATACACGTCGATGGTGTAACTGATGGCCTGGAACGTATAGAACGAGATGCCCACCGGCAGCAGGATGTGCAGCGTCGGCCAGTCGGGGTTGATACCGAAAAGTCCTAACAGGTCCACGAAACTGTCTCGCAAGAAGTTCAGGTACTTGAACACGCACAGGATGCCCACGTTGAGCACGATGTTCAGTGTCGCCCACATCTTGTCATAGCCCGAGCGGTCACCGCGCATCAGCAGCGCAGTGCCCCAGGTGGACACCGATGTGAGCAGGATCAGGCTCAGCATCCGCCAGTCCCACCAGCCATAGAACACATAGCTGGCAACCAGCAGAAACAGGTTCTGCCACTTCAAGTGATTGCGCAGCCCCCAGTAGATGAAGAACACCAGAGGGAGAAAGAGCGCATAGGTATAGGTATCAAATTGCATGACTATTAATCAACTGTAACCAAACTGCAAAGGTAGTAAAAACTTTTCGATACCTCTTGACAACCCCTCAATAATTCACAACCTTCGCATGAAGCGGATGCCATATATAAATATTGTCTTTTTGGTCTTCCTTGCCTTCAAACCTAAAAACTTAGCGGCTTTGCGTGAGTTCAAGGTGTCGGAAATGGCACAAAAAAGGACAAAGTGCCATGCAGGGTGCATTAGGCATGGTTCTTGCCCACTTGAGGGGTGATGTTTATCTACACTTATACCGAAGCTGAAGGGACCGAGTCGCGACGCGTGGCTGGTAAGATTGACCATGTCATGAAGCCGGCATTCGGCGACCGACCAGGTGCCAACGGGCATCAGGGCACGGGGCCTCGCCTCAGTGCCAGGATGCTGCAGGAGTATGAAGCGGCCCAGCGCCAACTCATCAACGGCATTGTCACCGAGGAGATGGTGGAACTGGTGGACATGGGCAATTATGGCGTAGGCATGAACGTGAAGTCACCCTGCGGACTGACATTGTGTCACGCAGTGCAGGGCTCCACCGTGAGGGCGCGCATCGATATCGACGAGATGCACTACCACCAGCAGTGGAGCGGTGCCCCGATGGAGGTCATCGACCGCGGACGCGTAGTACAGTCCTCACTAATCTTCCTAGAACATGCGGCCGAATGGCGCGAGCAACTGGCTGCGGCCTTCAAAGCCGACAGCAAGGGCGTGAAGATGCGCAACATGGCGCTGAACAACATGGACGCTTTCTTGGCGCGCTACTTCGACGGCACAGGCATCACCTACTACTTCGACAAGCAGCATGCCGACGGGCACAAGGCCCACCTGCTCATCCATCTCAACAGGTACAAGACACTGGACCTGCCCATCCCCCACGATGACTTCATCAACCACTTGGACCTTGTAAAACCTTACATGGTTGAGTTTGCCTATATGGCACGTGACGGACGGTTTACCGTGCGCAGCGAGGTGCGTGACGACTGGCAGCAGGCCCCACAGCCTGCCAGCGAGCCCGACGAGCCGCAGCCCACCGAAACCCGCCACGGTATCAAGCGGTGGCTGCACCGTCTGCTCGACAGCGACGACAGTCCTGCCCAGCAGGCACCACGGTCGGCGCTGCAGCAGACGATTGACGAGCATTTCGCCGGCAAGCGCTGTCAGTACCACCTCACCGAGGACGAGGAGGACGGACGCCGTGAACTGCACATCCGACTGAGCCGTGGCCGTGCGATGATCATCGACCTGAACCAGGCCGGCGACATCCTCGCCCGCATCGACCATGACATGGCTTACATTCCGCGTCTGGTGGAACTGGCCAAGATGTTCCCCTACCGCCTCACCGGCCCGCGCAAGAAAGCCCAGTGGACCACTGCTCCCCTCAGCGAAACTAAAGACTAGAAACTAGAAACAAAAACTCAATATGGCAATCACCATCAACACCGGCGACCTCAAGACCATTCTCGAGACCACGCCATCGACACAAAACATCCTGCTCGTGGGTAAACACGGCATCGGCAAGAGCGAAATCATCACCCGTCACTTTGAAGACCAGGGAATCCCCGTCATCGCCCTGTTCCTGGGGCAGATGAGCGACCCCGGTGACCTCATCGGCCTCCCCAACAAGGACGAGAAAACGGGCAGAACCGAGTTCATGCCTCCATACTGGTTCCCCATGGACGACCAGCCCGTGGTGCTCTTCCTCGACGAGATGAACCGCGCCCGTCCCGAAATCCTGCAGTCGGTCATGGACCTGTCGCTCAACCGCAAACTGGCAGGCCGCTCACTGCCTGCCGGCAGCCGTGTCATCGCCGCCGTCAACGACGGTGAAGAGTACCAGTTGACCGACCTCGACCCCGCGCTGGTGTCGCGCTTCAACGTGTACTTCTTCAGCCCCACGGTGGGCGAGTGGCTCTTTTGGGCCAAGCAGCACGACATCGACCCGCGCGTGATCAACTTCATCGAGGAGCACCCCGATGAACTCGAGAAGAATGTGGACATTAACAAGGGCACCTTTGACAAGACGCCCGACCGCCGCGCCTGGGTGCGCGTGTCAGGGTTGCTCAAGGGCATGAGCATCAACACCGACACCGACATGAACCGCCTGGCCAAGATGATTACGGGCGTGATCGGTGCCCGCTCGGCCTCGATGTTCATCCAGTCGCTCAACCAGTCGCGCATGCTCACCGCCCGCGAGGTGCTGCGTGACTTCGCCGCTTGCCAGAACGAACTCGCCAGCTACACCATGCCCCAGATCGCCATCATCAACGAGGGCATCTACCAGACTCTGGAACTGGGCGTGAACCGCGACGAGAGCGAGGCCGTGGGACGCAACCTGGTGCGCTACATCCACTGGATGCTGAGCAACGGCCGCCAGGAGGCCATCGCCCACTTCGCCTCATTCTTCGAGAATGCGACCTATCCTAACGCCAACGCCTACATCATGATGGACTGCCGCGAGGCACTGCAACTCATCAACCAGATGATTTCCAACCTATGACCGTCGGCGAACGCATAAAGACCATCTCACAGGACTGGTTCCTCACCGAGCCACTCATGTTTTCGGTGTTGTGCACTCATGCCATCAAGCGCAACGACAACATGGGCTGCGACATGCGGTGCGGCAAGGGCGTCATCGAGTTCAACCCCGACAGGCTGGAGCACTTCGATGACAACCACTTGGCACTGAGGCTCAAAGCCGAGGTGCTGCGCATCATCCTCAAGCACCCCTACCAGCGCCAGCCCTACAACCCGCGCCGCGACGTGATGCGCCTGTCCAGCGACATGACGCTGAGCGACCACCTCGACGGGATGGACAGCGTGGGGCTCGAGCCGCCGCGCATCTTCAACGTGCCGCGCGACCAGGCCTTTGAGCAATACTACTCGCTCATGGCGGGGCAGGTCATGCAGCTGGAGTTGAACCAGGACGGCAACGGCATTCCGCTGATGATGCCCGGTGAGGGCGACAGCGAGGCTGATGGCGACAGCAGCGACCTGACCGACAGCATGTTGTCGGCCGATGCCGGGGCATCGCTGTGGGAGGAGGACGAACTCATGACCGAGAAGGTCAACCATGAGATAGAAAATGCCCAGCGCTGCAACCAGTGGGGCTCCATCAGCGGCGACCTCAAGTCGCTCATCGAGAGCTCCCTAATCAGCAAGCAGAACTTCCGCGCCATCCTCAGCCAGTTCCGTGCTAGCATCCTGAGCACCAAGCGCCACCTGACACGCATGCGTCCCAACCGCCGCTACGGCTTTGATGCGATGGGCAGCCAGTATGCCTACAGCACTCGACTGCTGGTCGCTGTCGACGTGAGCGGCAGTGTCCCCGACACTGATATCAAGAAATTTCTTGCTGTAATCAACCGCTTCTTCAAGCAGGGCATCGAGCGCATCGAGGTCATCCAGTTCGACAGCAAAATCACTACCGAGAAGCCCATGCTGCTCAAGCAGGCCACCAACGGCATCCGCGTCATCGGACGTGGCGGCACCAATTTCCAGCCAGCCATCGATTTCTACTACGAGCACGACGAGTATGACGGACTGGTGTTCCTTACCGACGGCTATGCGGCACGGCCCACCGTCCCCGACGACAAGCGCCACAAGCCGTTGGCGTGGATTCTCACCAGCAATGGCGGCAACGAGGAGAACCTTGAGCCCTTCGGGCCCGTGGTCCGCATCTCTGGACTATAACAATACGTTATAAATCAATAAGTTAACAATCTTAGACCTGTAGAGACGCAAAATTATGCGTCTCCTATTGTTTGGCCTTACCAAATACTGCTCTTGAGACGCAAAATTTTGCGTCTCTACATAGCGGACGTGTTGAGTATCGGCACTTTATACCCAATAGGCTCACGCAATAGCAGATGCTTAGAAATCGCTGAAGAATCGGGGGCGAATCAGCAGACCAATCCTGATTCTCGAGTGGTAGTGGTTGTAGTCCAGCATGCTCTCGCCGTAGCCGTTGTAGTACTGCAACATGATGAACTGGTTGGAATTGTGGTTGATGCGGTAACCCAACTGAACGATCGTGTTAAAGTTGAGGTTCCATCCCTGACGCTTGACCAGCGTCATGTCGAGCACCCACTTGTCGTCAAGGCTCTTGGCCTGGAATCCCGCCTGGGAAATGCCCATGTACTTGAGGATGTCCTTATTGTACTGGCCGTCAATGATGGGAATCCAGAACTTGGCATGCGCCATCAGGATGGGTGAGATGTAGGCTTCGCCAGCCAACGAGATTTTGTTCCAACTGCGGGAGGCGATGCCGTCGCGTCCGTTGGACTCATGCTCTATCATCACGGTGGCCTTGCCAATCAGGCGGTTTTTCATGATGATATAACGCGAAATGCCGATACCGGGGTTGAAGTTCAGGTCATGGAACGGGAGTGAACGCTCAAACACGTTCCACATGGCCTTTTGGGTATAGAACAGATAAAGGTAACTATTCCACGGCAACACACTCTTGGTGAGACGCTGCTGGAAACTGATCTGGAATTTGACGTCGCTGTTGTACTGGGTGGGTTTTCCGCCCAACACGGTACCACCCACAAAGTAGATGTCCTTGTAGAGGCTGAAGTACGGCCTGCTGTCAAGTTCAGCACGAATACTGTCAGCAATCTGTTTGTCCGTTTTCTCGTTGATTACAATCTGCCCATTGACAGGGACAAATACAGCCGCTACGAAAAAAGCGAGCGATACTAATAGTCGGTTTATCCTCATGTGTTATAAGTGCCTAATTGGTTTGTTTGGCACAAAGGTAATCAAAAATTTTCACATGAGTGACCTGTATCCCGCATTTTAACGGATGATTGACATCATCAGGAACCACAGCGGAGGCACGAGCAATGCTGGCAACATGTTGAGCACATGGCAATCCTTGATGCGCAGCAGCGACAGGCCGGAACCCGTGATGAGCAAGCCGCCCACGATGAGCAATTCGGCCATCAAAGCCTCGCTCACCGCCTCGCTCGAGAGCAGCGCCACGCAGTAGAACATGCCCTGCCACAGGAACAGCACGGGCGCTGCCAGCAGCATCCCGATGCCGTAGGTAGAGCCGAAGATGGTCGCTGTCACCAGGTCGAGCGTGGCATTGGTGAACAGGAAGGTGTGGTCACCCTCCAGCGCACTGATGACAGGCCCGAGCATCGACAACGGGCCGATGCAGTAAACCAGGGTCGCTGTCGCCAGGCCGTCGGCCAGACGCGTCCCCGAGGCTCGCTGCTCCCCCTGCTTGCTCTTGCGGTCCACCAGCCGGTGAAAACGCCCGTCAATGTCTAGCGCCACGCCCACCACGCTGCCGATGGCCATGGCTGCGATAAACAGCACGGGGTACTGGCTCTTGGGCAGGTTGGTGACCACGGCATTCAGCCCGATGGCAAAGCATGCCAGCCCCAGCGCGTCGTAGAGCACATTCTTGTACTTCTCCTTTATTCCCTTGTGCAGCGCCACCCCAATCAAGGTGCCCGCCACAATCGTACAGGTATTGACAATCGTCCCGATCATAGTCGTTTATTCTGTTTGAGCCACAAAATTACTTCAAAATTGCACAAAAAATTGTGCAAAATGGGTGTTTTCTGGGAAAAACGGGCTTTATCAGGGGGTGGGAATAGGGTTAAAAAGCGTTGGGATTCATGGTATAAAGGGAATAATCGCTATATTTGCGTCCTCAACCACAATTGATTATACTGAAGTATGGCAAGAAGATTCATCACATGTGCAATCGTCATGCTGGTGGCCATGGCTGCCAGCGGCAAGATAAACAGTGACGTGGAGCAGGCCACGGCGCTGGCTGAGCGGCTATCGCCGCGACTGCCCGGCAAAATACAATTCCAAAGCATCACCGCCGAGGATGGCCGCGACGTGTTCACCCTCGAGAGCCGTGACGGCAAAGTCATCATCGGCGGCAACAACGCGGGGGCGATGGCCGTGGGCTTGAACCGTTACCTGAACCGCTACTGCTTGACGACGGTGTCGTGGCATGCCGACGTGGCTGTGCAACTGCCCGACAGGCTGCCCGATGTGCCTGCCGCCGAGCGCGTCACAGCGCGGGTGCCGCAGCGTTTCTTCCTCAACTACTGCACCTGGGGCTACACGATGCCTTTCTGGCAATGGCACGACTGGGAGCGCTTCATCGACTGGATGGCGCTCAACGGCGTGAACCTGCCACTGGCCATCACGGGCCAGGAGGCGGTGTGGTACAACGTGTGGACCAGCCTGGGCATGAGCGACGAGCAGGTGCGGGCCTACTTTACCGGTCCGGCCTATCTGCCCTGGCACCGCATGGCCAACATCGACGGCTGGTGCGGCCCGTTGCCCAAACAATGGCTCGAACACCAGACGGCCCTGCAGCAGCGCATCGTGGCGCGCGAGCGGGCCCTGGGCATGCGCCCCGTGCTGCCCGCCTTTGCCGGACATGTGCCCGGCGCGTTGCGCACACTCTTTCCCAAGGCCGACATCCAGGCATTAGGGTCCTGGGCAGGATTTGACGAGCAGTACCGCACCTATTTCCTCAACAGCGAGGACCCGTTGTACAGCCGCATCCAGCGCCTGTTCCTGGAGGAGCAGACGCGCCTGTTCGGCACCGACCATATCTACGGCATCGACCCGTTCAACGAGGTGGATCCGCCCAGTTTCGAGCCCGATTACCTCAACAAGGTGACACGCCACATCTACGAGAGCCTCACCGCTGTGGACCCCGATGCCGAGTGGCTGCAGATGGCCTGGTTCCTCTACTACCAGCGCAAGGACTACACCCCCGAGCGCACGCGCGCCATGCTCACGGGTGTGCCCCAAGGCAAGATGACGATGCTCGACTACTACTGCGAGTACAAGGAGATGTGGCGCGACCACGAGGGTTTCTACGGCCAGCCGTTCATCTGGTGCTACCTAGGCAACTTCGGCGGCAACACCAACGTGCAAGGCCGTGTCCGTGAGGCCGGTGAGCGCATCGAGCGGGCCCTGCAGGAGTGTGGCCCGAGCCTGGTGGGCATCGGCTCCACCCTCGAGGGCCTCGACGTGCAGCAGTTCCCCTACGAGTACATTCTGGAGAAGGCCTGGGACTACGGCAAGACCGACGAGCAGGTCATCAACCAACTCGCCGACCGCCATGCGGGTTGCGTGAGCCCACACGCTCGCGAGGCATGGCAACTGCTCTATGACCGCGTGCTCGACATCACGCCGGGCAATTTTGCCGCGCCGCTGCCCTGCTCCTACCCCACCATGGGCAAGGAGAGCCGCGCCGTCAAGTATAACCCCAGTGAATTGCTCGCCGTGTGGGATGCCCTGCTGGCACAGGACCGCGTCGCCACCGACGCGATGACCATCGACCTCATCTGGGTGGGACGCCAACTGCTGGGCGACCTGTTCATGTTCGAGAAACAGCAGTTGGATAAAGCCTTCAGCGAGAAGGACAAAACCACCTTCTACGACCGCAGCAATCTGCTGTTCGAATTGCTGTCCGACATCGATCAGCTCAACAGCTGCCATCCCCATGCCACCCTCGCCCAATGGCTGCAACAGGCTCGCGACCTGGGTGATAAGCCCCAACTCAAGGACTACTACGAGATGAACGCCCGCCGGCTCATCACCACCTGGGGCGGCAGCCTCAACGACTATGCCTGCCGCAACTGGAACGGCCTGATGTGGGACTACTACGCCAAGCGGTGGGAAATCTACATCCGCAAAGCCACCGTGGCGCTGCTGGCAGGCTCGGACTTTGATGCCGACGATTACCGTGCCGCAGCCGACAAGTTCCAGCAGCAATGGGTCACCTCGACCGAGGAGGTGGTGCAGGGCGAACCCGACCAAGATGCCCTCACCTGCTGCCGCCAGCTGCGCGACAAGTACCGCCCCCAACTCGACGAGTGGGCCAAAGCCGCCCGATAACAACGCACCACTAATTCATGAGCGAAAAAGCGGCCCGTTGCCGCTTTTTTTTGTAATTTTGCGGGCATGAAACGAGAAATGAGAGGCAACGTGTGTGTGTTCTGCGCGTCGAGTGCCAACATCGATGAGCGGTACCTGGAGAATGCCTACCAACTGGGACGGTTTCTGGCCCAGGAGGGTTGGCGCTGTGTCAACGGCGGTGGCGCCGTGGGGCTGATGGGTGCCGTGACCGACGGCACGCTGGATGCCGGGGGCGAGGTTACCGGCGTCATCCCCAAGTTTATGGTGGACAACGGCTGGTGCTATGAGCGCCTGGAGGACGTCGTTGTCACTGCCGACATGCACCAGCGCAAGCACATCATGAGCGAGATGGCCGATGCCGTCATCGCCCTGCCCGGTGGCGTGGGCACCCTGGAGGAATTGCTCGAGACGCTCACCTGGCGCCAGCTGGGACTGGTGCAGGCACCTGTCATCATCCTGAACACGATGGGCTACTACAACTCGCTGCTGGCGATGCTGCAACACGCCATCGACGAGGGTTTCATGAAGCCCTCCCACAGCCAGTTGTGGCAGGTCGCCGCAACCCCCGAGGAGGCCATCACGCTGCTCGACAGCAGCAAGCCCGTGGAGTTTGAGTCCAAGTATTGATTGACCGACTAATCTGCTATGCCCGTTAACGCCCATCCCGCCGACACTGTCACGCCGCCCGCCGACACTGTGGAGCAGTACTATGCCCCGCAGTACCTCGACGGTTTCCCTGCCACGGAGGAGGCCGACACGGTGCTGGGCGACATCAACTCGCTACCCGTCATGGAACTGCCCGACACAGGCAAGGCTGAGCCCTTCGCCCGCTCGCCGCTGCACGACACGGCCTCGATGGCGCTGCTGCTGACTGGGCTGATGGCGGTGACGCTGTGCTACCACACGGGCTACAAGTACATCGAGAACTTTTTCCACTACATGTTCTCGACCCGCCGTCGCGGCAACCTGTTCGAGGACCACACCGTCAACGAGACGAGCATCCTGGCGGCCCTCATCGCCAACACCTGCATCGTCGAGGGCTTTCTCATCTACCTCACCGTACAACTGCTGCAGCCAGCCCTCGCCGCCTCGCTCCAGGCCAGCGTGTTCCCCCACATCGCCGCCTACTGCGGCTTGGCCGCCGGATTCTACATCGTCCAGTGGATGGTCTATAAGGTGCTGGGCTACACCTTCAGCGACAAAATCGGCTCACGATTGTGGATCGACGGCTTCAAGGCATCACAGGCCTTCCTGGGACTGCTGTTGCTCCCGGTCCTCGTGCTGCTCATGCTCTATCCCGCTCATGGCAAACTGCTCATCGGGGCGGCGGCACTATTATATCTGGTAGGGCGCTTAATTTTCATCTACAAAGGCTTTAGAATTTTTTATAGCAATTTGACATCGATTGTCTATTTTATTTTGTACCTTTGCGCCGTCGAAATCGTACCCCTTGCCATCATGGCAGGTGTAACTCATTGGATTAGTGGTATTTTATAGACATAATTGAACTTCATGAACATAAAGAAGATCCTGGTTTCACAACCTAGACCGACGTCCGAGAAGTCTCCATATTTTGACTTGGAGAGCAAATACGGAGTAGAGATTGTTTTCAGGCCATTCATCAAGGTAGAGGGACTCACTTCCAAAGAGTTCAGGCAGTCAAAAATCAACGTGCCTGACTATAGTGCCATTATCTTGACCGCGCGCACGGCTATTGACCACTTCTTCAGGCTGTGCAAGGAACTGCGCTACAATGTCCCCGATACGCTGAAGTACTTCTGCGTGAGCGAGACGGTAGCCCACTACCTCCAGAAGTATGTGATCTATCGCAAGCGCAAGATTTTCTACAGCGAGACAGGCCGCATGGAGGACCTGATTCCCATCATCGCCAAGCACAACAAGGAGACCTACCTCATGCCCGTGAGCGACGTCCACAATGACAAGGCCGTCGTGCTGGACAACAACAAGGTGAAGTATGTCAAGGCTGTCATGTACCGCACCGTGAGCAACAACTTCAAGCCGGGTGAGACTTTTGACTACGACATGCTCGTGTTCTTCACGCCTGCCGGTATCAAGTCCTACACCACTAACTTCCCCGACTACATGGACCGCAAGGTGGTGATCGCTGCCATGGGCTCGACGACGCTCGAAGCCGCTACCAAGGCCGGCCTCACCGTTGACGTGACCATCACCCCCGAGGCTCCCTCGATGGCCAGCGCCATCGCACAGTACCTCAAGAAGGTCCAGGCCGAGGAGGAGAAGGCCGCTGCTGCCACCGACGAGGACACCCAGGCTCTCGCTGCCAAGCGCTCGGCTGCCGCCAAGAAGGCTGCCGCTACCCGCGCTGCCAAGAAAGCCGCTGCCGAGGAACTCGCCGCCAAGCGTTCAGCCGCTGCCAAGAAGGCTGCTGCCACCCGCGCTGCCAAGAAGGCCTCCGACAAGAAGTAACCGCATTTCGGCGTTAACCAGAAAATATTTTAATGAGGTATGCGTGCCGCGTACCTCATTTTTGTGTAACTTCGCATCCAGAATGGACCACAAGTTAAAGAAACAAGAGAAACTGTGCAGCCGCACGGCTGTGAACCTGCTCTTTGACGAGGGCAAGTCGCTCATGGCGTTTCCGTTGCGCGCCGCCTATCGCATCAGGCCGCGCGGCGAGAACCCCGTGCAGTTTCTCATCTCCATCCCCAAGAAGCGCATCCGCAAAGCCGTGATGCGCGTCACCCTGCGTCGCCGCGTGCGCGAGGCCTACCGTCTGCAGCGCCGTGAGCTGCTCATCCCGCACCTTGAGCAGGCGGGCTGCGGCGTGGACATTGCCTTTGTGTACCTGGACAACAGCCCCGCCCCCTACGATACCATCAGCGAGAGGATGACCTCGCTGCTCACCCGCATCGCCCAGGCCGCCGACCAGCATCAACCCCTCGACAACGACACGCCGCCACAGCCATGAACCTCCTCGACGATATCACCAATGGCGTACGCCAGTTGTTCAGCGGCATCGGATGGCTGCTGATCCAGCCCATCCGCTTCTACCAGAAGTACATCTCTCCCTTGAAGCCTGCCACGTGCCGTTTCACGCCCACGTGCAGCCAGTATGCCATCGAGGCCATACGCAAGCACGGCCCCTTCAAGGGCCTGGCCCTCGCCGTGTGGCGCATCCTGCGCTGTAATCCCTGGGGCGGCAGCGGCTATGACCCCGTGCCATGAACCGCATCATCGACTTCCACACCCACAGGCTCGACGCCGCAGCGGCGCTCATCGCTGTGGACCCACGGCAGTTCAACCCGCAGCCGGGACAATTCTATTCAGTGGGGTTCCATCCCTGGCATGACGTGGACACACTCACCGACAGCGACTTCGCCCTGCTGGAACAATGCGCCCGCCACCCGCAGGTGCTCGCCATCGGCGAGACAGGCCTGGACCGCATCCGTGGAGCGCGGCTGGACATCCAGATTCCCGTCTTTGTCCGCCACCTGCTGCTGGCACACCAGTTGGGCCTACCCGTCGTGGTCCATAACGTGAGGGCCACCCAGGACCTCCTCACCTGCCGCCACCAGGCCCATCTCGACGATGTGCCCCTCGCCATCCACGGCATGCGCGGCAATGCCCATGTGGCACGCACCCTGCTCGACGCCGGCTGCTACCTCTCGTTCGGCCCCGTTTTCAACCCCGAGGCCCTGCTCGCCACCCCACCCGACCGATACCTGCTCGAGACCGACGACAGCGCGGTCAGCATCGACGAGGTCGCCGCCCGTGTCGCCGCCGCCCTGGGACAGACCGCCGCCCAAGTCACGACAACAGCCGCCGGAAATGCCCGACGGCTGCTGCAATTGCCTTGAACGTTGTCTATTTCTAGTTGAAGTATTACTCGGTCACCTCGGCCCTGGCCTTGACAGCGCGGGAGCCTGCCTTGACCGTGTTCTTCTCCATCTTTTCCACCTTGGCAGCCTTGTCCGCTTCCTTCACGCTCTTGTCGAGCTTGACGCCACTCTCGAGCGAGGGCATTTCCTTGGCGGGCTCATAGTACATGCCGGCGGGACGGTAAGCAGTGAAGTTATAGAATCGGCTGTCGGTCGACATCAGCAGGTCGCCATTGCGGTCGTAGCCGTAGAACAGATAGTCGCTGTCACCGTCATAGTAGTGGATGATCAGGCGGTCGCCGCTCGTGTACCAATCGAAGTCCACATAGTCCAGACCGTAGTACGAATAGTAAGTGTAGCGGCCAGTGTAGTTGCTGTAGAAATCATAGCGAACAACGTCATAGCCCAAGATATCGTACTCGCCATAGCCGTCACAACCATATTCTGAGACCCAACTGCCGACAATATCCTCGACATAGTAGGGTGACTCCCAGTTGCTGCAAGAGGCCATCGTCAAGGCCACCAGGGCAGCCATCATGTAGAAGTATATCTTTTTCATAGCTCTAAAGAGTTTAATTGGTTAGTATTTGGCTTTATTGATTCCGCAAAAATAAGCGATTTTTGTCAATCTTCACTAATTCCTTGGGAGAAAAATGCGCGTGCCACCGGTGTGATGAAGCGGCACGCGCCACCCAGAAATCACGTTTTTTTTAGAAATTCACACCTACATTGATAGTAAAACAACCGTTGTGTGTGTCGTCAAAGTTATCTTGGCCGATGTTCGCCAGACCGATGTCGTAGCTAGCATCCAGGTAGAGCATATTGTAACCTACTCCGCATCCGATCTTGAGGCCGCCGTCAAAGCGATTGAAGTATCCGTCGTCAAACGAGCTGAACGCTGTCCTTGTGCCATAGTTCTTGATGTTACCATCGGTGCCCACCGCCAGATAACCGCCGGCGTACGGCTGGATGCTCGTCTGGTTGCCCACAAAGTGCTTGTACTTGATGAGAAGGGGCAGTTCCAGATAGTTCAGGTCGTAGGTGAACTTGTCACCACCATGGCCGCTCTTGCCGCCCTTCTGGCTATAATACAGACCTGTCTCAAGGAATAGTGGGGCGCGATAGGTGAGCTGCGTCCCGGCGGCAAAGCCGATGTTCAATCCGCTCTTCACGCTGCTGCCGTTCAACACGGGGCTGTCGCTGCTCACGTGGGAGGCATTCAAGCCAACCCTCAGACCCACGTAGTATCGGTGCCATGCTACATATTCATTCCCGTGACGTCCTACCGTCTGAACCCGAGGATGGTATCCGTAGCGATATCCAGGCTGTGCCATCGCGGTCGTGGCGATGATCATGCACAGCAGGCTGAGAAGTAAAGTCTTTTTCATTGTCGTCAAGTTTTAAAAGTCGTTGTTTTGTGACTTTTAGACACTAAGGCCAAATCAAAGTTTAAGACCCCCACCCCCAAAACCGATAAGTGCCCTCCTCTAGACGACCAAGCAGGCAAAAACAACGACAAAAAGCCACCTAAAACTCATGCCCGCGCGCGCGAGCAACTTAAGGGCGAGCTTCGCGGGGATGTTACAAAGCATGACTCCATTTTATTGATTTCTTGCAAGCAATAAAAATATCCTAGCAACTTAGCGTCTTAGCGTGATGCCCAAGAGCACGAACGCCAAAAGGAACGCAGACGCCCTCCTTGCACGAGCAAAGCGAGTGCAACTAAAAACTAACAACTAGAAACTAATACGCCCTCCCCATCAGATAATTGACCAGCGATTGGGTATGAAGCCACTTCGAGATCGTGGCCTGCTGGATTTCAAGGCAGAACAGGAGCGCAACGGCAACCAGCACGACGAAGCAGACAGCCCAAATGGCAAAAGCCTTACGCAAGCGCCCTTCACGCAACCGGCACAATACAAACATGGTCACGGGAACAAACAACGGCTGGATAGGGGTAATATAACGTGCAACCGAACCCGCCATCACCCATGCGATAGCGGCAAAGCAACCGGCGGCCCACCAGGGCCACGCTCCCAGATTGTCCTTTCCGCGACGCCATGCCATCACGGGATAATAGAACAATGCTGTGCCTCCAACCAGATACCAGCCATAGGACATTCGGGAGAAATTGTTGATAAATGTGGAGTTATCATAATAGGTCCAAGGGAACGGGATAATGAACTGCACCGACATCGTCAACGGCAGCATGAGGGCCTTGTACCAGAATGGGCGCAAGAAATAGTAGTTGAGCACGTCATGATAAAACTGCTGGGACTCCGATTCAACATAGAACCGCTGCATGTTCCATCCGCCACCAGCCACCTCGGCATGACGCGAGAAGGAATGTGTCGACATCATCGCGCCCAATACCAGTGCCACCCCTATCAACGCAAGCATGCACACGCCTTTGCGCCAATCGCGACGCCAATTGGGCAACGTCATCAAAACGACTCCCATGACCACAAAATAGAGATAGGTGGTCCTCACTATCGCCAGCACGGCACACGCAACTACCATCAGGATCATATCGCGCACCGGGCGGCCGCGTTCTTCGGCAGTGGACGCCAGCGAGGCCAAGGCATAACCTGCCATCGATATCGAAAGGATAATCGAGCCCTCTTTGATAATCATCGTGCCTATGATGAGGAAATAGGTCAACACGCTCGTCAGAGCCATTCCGCCAACCACCAGGGCCTGTGGGGAGGTGTTGACTCGATGAGCCAGCAGCCGGCGCGTCGTCATGCCGGTGAGCACGATGCCCATGAGGGTGCACATCAGGTTCAGGGCCTGTGGCCAAATGACATTCACGCCAAACAGTTTCCACATCCCCAAGATAATCATGGGATAGCCGGGATAGATGACATTCTGTGGACCCACTCGACCATCATACTTGTTCAAGGCCCACTTGTAGTAGATACGCCCGTCACCGTGAATGTCAGGCTCCTCCAGCGAGTAGCCGTCAAAAAAGGTCCAGAATCCCAGTTTCAGGTAATCGATATAGATCATCAGGGCAGCCACAAGCAGCAGGATGGCGATGGCTGCAGTTGACGTGCCGCGGGCGCGCGTCAGCACAATGCGAGGCACGAGGTAGGCAGCAGCATAGGCGACGGCGATACGCAACCCGTCAGCCATGCCGTAATGGGATACCGCACTCACGGCAAGCACCGCCAGCGCAATAACCTCAACGAGGATCAGCAGCAGTCTCGGTAATGTCCTCACCTTTTTCATTCGTGCCTGTGCTACATTTCTGGTTTGTTCGAATGGCAAAAGTATAACTTTTTCATATCTTAAGCAAATTTTTATTCTCATGGCTTTTCTTTTTCAGTATAAATGTGACGACTGTAGCGATAATCGAGGCAATGCCGCAAAAAAAATCGGGAGAATTTTTTGTTTTCCGCTAGGCTTGCACTATCTTTGTATGTTTAAACCAACCCTCAAACTGGATTTATGAGCGGAGAACCGATGAAAATAGATGTCGACAAGGTACTTCGGGAGCGACTCTCGAAGCACTACAAATACATTCCCCGCTTTGTCGTGCGATGGCTCGAACGCATCATCTGCCAGGACAAACTCAACGCCATCCTTGTTCAGATGGCGGGAAAGAACAGTGTAGATGCAGCAACAGCAGCACTCCGGGAGATGGACATCACCGTCCAAGCAACGGGGTTGGATAATTTGCCCGATGGCCGCTACATGTTCGTGTCTAATCACCCGCTGGGAGGACTCGACGGCCTGGCCCTCATCTCGCTGATGGGCAACCGCTACGACGGCAACATCAAGTTCATGGTCAACGACCTGCTCATGGCGGTGGAACCCTTGCGAGGCGTGTTCCTGCCCGTGAACAAGTATGGCAGCCAGTCACGTGTGGCAGCAACCCAAATCGAGGAAGCGCTCAAGAGCGACGACCAATTCATCACCTTCCCAGCTGGCCTGTGCTCACGCATGCAACCCGATGGCACCATCGCCGACCTGCCGTGGCAAAAGTCTGCTGTAGTTCACGCTGTGAACCATCAGCGCGATATCGTACCCATCTATTTTGATGCCCACAACTCCCGCTTTTTCTACCGTTTCGCCAAGTGGCGCAAGAAATTGGGCATCAAGTTCAATATAGAACTCATCTTCTTGCCCAAGGAGATGATCAAACAGTGTGGAGCCACTTTGCGGGCCTTCATTGGCGAGCCCATTCCCTGGAACTCGCTCGACGGGACCCACCCCAAGCAGGAGGCAGCGCGCCTGAGAGAAATAGTATATAACATCAAACCTACAGAATAGTGCCCTATGGAACCCATCATTGATCCCATCCCTGTCCAACTTATCGAGCAGGAACTCACTCCAGAGCGACTGTTGCGACACACCAACAAGGCCGACAACGACATCTATGTCGTCAATGCACACAATGCGCCCAACACAATGCGCGAGATTGGACGACTGCGTGAAATAACTTTCCGGGCCGCTGGCGGTGGCACTGGCAAGGCCTGTGACATCGACGAGTTTGACCTGATGGACCCGCCGTGCCAGCAGCTCTTGGTATGGAACCCCGACAAGCACGAAATTATCGGGGCCTACCGCTTCATCTGCGGCTGGGACGTGAAGGTGGAGGGCAAAGTGCCACGCATCGCCACGGGGCACCT